>MDTF01014573.1_pt1 | contig 16568 bp, 14 predicted proteins | sample 811191 | NCBI WGS metagenome assembly MDTF01 (sample SAMN05326649, study PRJNA326480) | marine metagenome | isolation source: seawater | place: Southern Ocean | collected 2011 | reverse complement strand
TGCAGAAATATTTATAAAAAATTTAAAAAACAGTCTCCAAATATTTCTCTGAAAAAAATTGTTGACTATTTAGATAAAAATCCAAAAATAGCTAATATCAATATACAATATCCGAGGATGACAAGAATCTGGCATAAATCATTGTATCTTTAATTTTAAAAAACATTTTATTTGATTTAGTATTATTTAAACTTTACTATTAGTTTATTAAAATTTTGAGTTTTAAATTATCATTAATCGTTTTTATTTAGGTATTAAAAAAAATATTACGTGCATTTTTCTAAAAAAAATTTTGATCAAGATGGCTATTGTGTATTTAATTTTGATAAAAATTTGGTCTTAAATACAAAAAAAAAAATTCTTCATTTAATTTCTTCCACTCTAAGTGAAAAATATAATATTAAAAAAGTTACAGAAAAAAAAATTATTAATTTTTATAACTCTAAATACAAAACTGATATTATTAGTGCATTAGATCATGCAGGTTTCTTTCCAGAACTGTACTCGTTTGCAAACCAAAAAAAAATTATTAAAACAGTCAATAAAGCAGGTTTAAAATTTCCCGTAGTTGGTTTTAATAATATAGGTGGTAGAGGTGGATTGCCATTTTTATACTCTTTCCCTAATGATAAAAAAAGATATTATAAAGCCCATCAAGATTTTTTTTATTTACCTTATTCTATGAATAGCATAACTCTATGGGTGCCTTTACAAAATACCACAAAAAAAAATGGAGCACTAAAAGTGATACCAAAAAGCCATAAAAATTATAACCTTCTGAATCATTCTGCCAAAGATGTAAAAAATAATAAATTGGATAAATATTTTGCTAAAAGTGACTTTAAGACAGTAAATGTTAAATTAGGCCAAGCATTAATTTTTAGTAGTTATTTGGTACATAAAAGTGGAAGTAATAACTCTAATGAAGTTAGAATGTCATTTAATGTAAGATTTAATGATCTGTTAAATAAAGAATATATAAACAGAGGTTTGTCCTTTGATAAATTTCCTGATAAAAATTAAGTAATTTATAAGAATGAAAAATATTTTAATAATTGCAGCTCATCCAGATGATGAAATATTAGGTTGTGGAGGATTAATTGCCAAAAATATAAAAAAAAAAAATAAATTAAGAGTTATTTTTTTGGCTGAAGGTGTAACATCAAGATATTCAAAAGATGAAATAAATCATCCAAAAGTTATAAAAAAATCTAATCAGAGAAATAAGAATGCCATATTGGCTTTGAAAGAGCTTGGTATAAAAAAAAGTGAAATTTTTTTAAGCACTAATCCATGTTGTAGGCTAGATGATTTTAATCAACTGGAGATAATTAAAACTATTGAAAAGCATATTAAAGACTTTAAGCCGAACGAGATATTTACTCATTGGCATAGTGATACAAATATTGATCATAGAATTGTATATGAGGCAACAATAACAGCATCTAGACCAGTGTATAACTTTAATATTGATTTAATTGCTTCTTACGAAGTTTTATCAAGCACAGAATGGAATTTTAGGGAATCTTTCAATCCTAATTATTTTGAAGATATTTCAGAGTTTATTGATAATAAAATTAAAGCAATAAAATTATATAAGGATGAATTGAAATCTTATCCACATTCAAGATCAATTAAATCAATTAAATCTTTATCAAATTATAGAGGCGTTCAATCAGGATATAAAAATGCAGAAGCATTTAATATTATAAGAATATTAAAGTAATATTGAATTCATGACTCATCATGTTTTTTTTAGAGTTGATGGAGGGGCAGTTGATGGTCTTGGACATATAAAAAGATGTATTACATTATCTAAAACCCTTAAAGAAAAATCTAAATTTTATGAACCAATATTTATAATAAATAAGAACAATCAAGTTAGCAAAAATATTTTAAATAATAATAATTGTACTTATCTTGAAGTGAATGGAAGAATTAATACTAAAAAAGAAATTCCAGAGCTTATTAAAATTTTATCATTTAAAGCTCCAAAAATATTAATTATTGACTCAAAGCAAATTAAAAAAAAATATGTAACTATCCTTAAAAAATATACTAAAATAATTATTTTTGAGGATGAAAAAAAATATAATGCTAATCCAAATTTATTAATTAATAATAATATTTGGGCAAGGAAATTTTATAAAGACTCTTCGAAGAAATTATTAGGCTTAAAATTTAATACAATATCAAAAAATTTTTTCAAAGAGAATGCATTTGACGTAAAAAGTAAAAAAATTCTTATTTCTTTAGGCGGTGAGGATCCAGACAATATTTCTCTTAAAATACTTTCAATAATTTTTAAATTAATACCTAACTTAAAAATTATAGTCATTCTCGGACATTCACACCCAGATAAAAAATCATTAATTAAATTTTGTAAAAATAACGCTATTCATTCAAAAATAGTGAATAGTCCAGAAGATATTAGTATATACTTAAATAGGCTAAGATTTGTAATTTCAGCGGGAGGCTTAAGTGCGTATGAATTTGCATCAGCAGGAATTCCTCAATTAATTACTGTTTTAGATAAACATCAAAAAAAAATGGCAAATATGATCGAAAAAAATAATTGTGGTCAAATTTTAACGCATAGTGATAAGCTTTTTGAAAAAAAAATAACTCATAAATTTATTAATTTTTATAATAATCAAAGCGAACTTATAAGGCTAAATAAAAATGCCAAAAAATTGATTAAAAATAGTGGTTGTGAGTCAATAGTTTATAATATATTAAAAATTTAAATAATTATATTTATGGAAACTAATCAAACAAAAATATGGACAAGTGATTTTGGTAAAGAATATACATCAAGGAATATTTATAAAAGTCTCGATGATCATAATCTTTCCTACATAGACTTTTATGGTAAAAACAAAGATGATCTTAATAAAGAAATTTTATCAACTTTACCCAAAAATTTAAAAATTTTAGAAGTTGGTTCTAATGTAGGTTATCAGTTAGCTTCATTACAAAGATTTGGATTTTCTAATCTTTATGGAATTGAAATACAAAGAGAATGTGTTGATGAATCAAAAAAATTATGGAAAGGTATAGATATTATTAAAGCTTCTGGTTTTGACATACCTTTTAAAGATAACTTTTTTGATTTAGTTTTTACAAACAATGTATTAATTCATATTTCTCCCAATGATATAGATATTGTTTTAAGTGAAATGCATAGAGTATCTTCAAAATTTATATATGGTTTTGAATATTTCAGTGAAAAATATGAGAGTGTTGAATATAGAAATAATGCAGATTTATTATGGAAAACAGATTTTTCAAATCTTTTTTTAAAAAATTTTCCAAATTTAAAAAGTATTTTTAGTAAAAAATACCCATGTCTTAATTTTAAAGGAAATACTGACAAAGCATATATCCTAGAAAAATAGAAATGTTTTTGTCTGCGCATCAACCTACTTATTTACCTTGGTTGGGCCTTTTTCACAAAATCTCCGTAGCAGATTTATTTATTATTTATGATGATGTAGAATACTCTCGTTACGGATGGTATAATAGAAATTACATTCTTTCTAAAAATGGCCCTATACTCCTAGTAGTACCAATTTTAAGACAGTTTTCAGATCACTTATTGCACAATCAAGTTAAAATTGATAATTCACAAAATTGGTCAAAAAAACATATTAAATCCATAGAGCTATGTTACTCTAAATCTCCTTATTTTAATGAATATATAGATTTGTTTATTGATGTTTTTAATAAAAAATATGATTATTTAATTGAATTGAATATAACAATATTAAAGTTACTTTTAAAACAATTCGATATGAGAACAGAAATCAAATATGCTTCTGAATATAACTTAAAATTTAAAAAATCTGATAGGGCTATGGACTTAGCAATTAAAACAAAAGCTAATCATATCCTTTTTGGTGAACTAGGTAGCAATTATGCAGAAATTGATAATTTTGAACAGAATAAAATTAAAGCTATTTTTCAGAAATATAATCATCCTATTTATAAGCAGTTTAACTCAAATCAATTTTTTGATAAAATGAGCTCAATAGATTTATTATTTAATTATGGTAAAGAAAGTACAAAAATTTTACTATCTAATAATTTAACAAAAAATGAATATTTAAATTCCTAAAATGACTTCTTTTAAAATAGAAAATAGAACAATTGGAGAAAATCAGCCAGCCTTCATTATTGCAGAGGTTGGGGCAAACCATAATGGAGATATCAACCTAGCACTAGAGTTAATAAGTGTTGCAAAAAAATGTGGTGCTGATTGTGTAAAATTTCAAACATATACACCTAGTGAATGTTTATCTGAAGATAAAGATTTTGAGTATTTTTCTAAAGGAAAAAAAGTCAAAGAGAGTGAATTTGAGTTATTAAAAAGACTAGCAATAAAAGAAAGTGATTGGATCAAGATAAAAGAGCATTGTAAAAAAGAAGACATACTTTTTATGACTACAATTCAGGATGAGGTAGATTTAGACTTGATGATGAAATTTGGGCTATCTTCTATTAAAAAAGGATCAGATGATTTTAATTATCTGCCTAATTTAATAAATGTTGCAAAAACTGGCTTACCATTAATCTTATCTAAAGGTATGGCAACAGAAGAAGAGGTGGATAATGTTATTAAAACATTATTACCTATAAATAATAAAATATCTATTATGCATTGTGTATCTGTGTACCCAGCTAAGTCAGAATTATTAAATTTAAATCAAATTTTAACTCTTAAAGAAAAATACCCAGAAATAATTTGGGGTTATTCCGATCACAGTATAGGTAATTTAGCATGTACAGTTGCAGTAGCCTTGGGTGCAAAAGTAATAGAAAAACATTATACGCTAGATAAAAATCTTGATGGACCAGATCATTGGTTTTCGTCGAACCCTGATGAATTAGAGCAATTAGTTAGTGATATTAGAAAAACAGAAGCCTCAATGGGCTCAGGTAAGATTGAAATTTCAGAGGATGAAAAGAAAAGTAGAGATATTATGAGAAGAAAAATAATAGCCAGTAAAGATATAAAAAAAGGAGAAATTCTTACACTTGGTAATGTAAGTTTTAAAAGATCTTCATCAGGAATCGAAGTTAGTGAATGGAGTAGGGTTAAAGATCATAAAGTTAATCAAGACATAAATATTAACTCTGGCATAACTGAAGATAAAATAATTCATTAATAATAAGTGATGAAAATTTGGAATTAAATACTTCTTCTTTAATCACATAAGAATATAAAATAAAATAATTTTGTTACTTAACAAGCCTGAATAACACTTTATATATACTGTTTTTATGTATAATTAATCTTATTAAAAGTATTGAGTTAAAAAATATTAATAGTTTTGCTTACATCAATAAATCACGTATTATCAGCGGTATTGAATTTATATAATCAAATAATTATAAAATAATGGAAAAAATTAGGTTTTTAAATAAAAATCAATACTCTGTAAGATTATTTAAAAAAAAAATTAAGAATTCTGCACTTTCGGTATTTCCAGATTTTCTTGTAAAAAAACTCATGGAATATAATTATACGGATTATGGAAGTGAAATTTCAAATGCATGTAATGCAAATTGTACTTTTTGTGCATATCGATTTCAGGTAAGAAAAAAAAATATTATAAATTTTGATTTATATAAAAAAACAATTGATGAATATTCAAATGATGGTGGAGGAAAGGTATCATACACACCTGTAGTTGGTGACCCTCTAGTTGATAAAAATCTTTTAGAAAAAATTAGATATGCTAGATCAAAAAAAAATATAAATGGTGCTTTTCTTTATACGAATGCATTATATTTTGATCGATACAAATTATCAGATGTGATTAATAGTGGATTAACAAGAATTGGTATATCTACTTTTTTTGGAGATAGGGAATTATATAAAAAGTATTATGGTGTTGATGGCTATGAAAGAGTTGTAAAAAATATAATAAATCTTGCAAAAGAAAATAATTTACAAAATAAACCAATTTATATTACCTTACACTTAAGAGTAGAAGCTCCCGAGAGTAGATGGGTTGATAATGAAGAGTTTAAAGAAATTGTATCTTTAGTTGGTTCAGAAAATGTATCATTTAAAACAGAATATGAAAATTGGAGTGGAATGATCACTGATAAGGATTTGCCTACAGGCTGTACATTAGGTGACAACCTAACTGTTAAAGATAAGTCGAAAGAGCCTTGCTGGGAGTTGTATAGAAAAGTTTATGTTATGTCCGATGGAAGAGTTGGAGTTTGTCCAACTAGAGATCTAGAGGGTGAAATTGAAATTGGGAATTCAAATAATGAAAAATTAATGGATATTTGGAGAGGCAATAAGATAAAAGAATTTAAAAAAAATTGGGTTAAACAAAAATTACCTAAAGTTTGTGTTGAATGCGATAGATATCGTCCGATTTCTTCTTATATTAAAGAAAATAAATATGAAATTTTAAAAACGCAGTTTAAAAATAGAATATTCAAATCACTAAACTAATAATAAAAAATTTTTCTTTTTCAATATAAATTTTACTTTATTAAGTGTTTATTTTTGTTAACATGAATCAAAATTTTAATATTAAAAAATTAACTATAAAATATTAAGTATTTTCTAATAATGACTGATAAAAAAATTTGGTATGAAAGCATTGGTGATTTAGAGATAGAGGAAGATAAAGTAAAAAACTTTCATTATCCAATAAGTCCTGGTGAAACTATTGAGTTTAGAGATTCTTTGGCAATTAGTTTGGTAAATTTATTTAAAGAATTAAAAAAAAATAAAAATTCATATTTTGATGAATGTACAGCATCTTTGTTTACATTAATTTGTGAGACTGTTGATGTTTATTATACATTGCTACTTAAAAAAAAATTAGAACAAAATAATTATAAGATTATTCCTGCTAAAAAATCAAGATTATTGAAAAATATCTTAGCTGGAAGAAACCCGCAATATCCAAAATCTTTACAGCAGCTTATTAAGGGCAAAGAAAGAGTAAAAAAAAGATTTTTTTTGATTAGATTTGTAAGAAATATGTTGACCCAAAAATATATAAAAAAAAGCTATTTTGGATTTGCTAACTTTGAAACAGATATTGTTTGTATTGGTGATAATCCATTTATTGAAAATCATGCAAAATTTGAAAAAAAAAAAGTACATTATGTTAGGATTAACCAATGGTTTAAAAAACTAAGACAGCCTAGTGGCACAAACAGTGATCTTAATTTAGTTTCTAAATACATTTTAAAAATAATATTTGATGAATTTGATAAAAATCAAATTCACTTAAGCGAAAATTTAAAATTGTACTTCAGGGAGACTGTAAATTTATTGCTTTTGAAATTGAGTGTATATAAAAAGTCAATTCTTGATACTGAAATAGGTCTCCCAAAAATTTTATGGACACCTTCAGGAGGTGGTATATTTGCAAATATTTTTAGACAAGTGTGTAAGTCAAATGGATCTAAAGTTGTAGGTCATGCACATGGGTCTGGAACAGGATACTTTTCTGATTATGGAAGAACATTATCAATTTTAGAATATCAAAGTTGTACAGATTTTTATGTATTTACAAAAAAAAATGTAAAAGAATATGTAAAATATTCTAGAGAAGATCTAATTATAGATGGAAAATTACCTAACATAAAAAGTATTAGTGAACCAACGTATTGGCCGCATGACAGGTTATCACTTTTACAAAAAACTCTTAATATAAAAAACAAAGGAAAATATATTTTATATATTCCTTCACTATTTATCTATGATCATTATTTTGATGGAAAACTTGTGGATGCTCACAACACTTACAATTGGCTTCTTAAATTGTCAAATTTTTTTAAGAAAAATAATTTAAACTTTAAAGTTAAACTTCACCCTGAAAAAAAAACTCCAGATGGATATATTAAATATTATAAAGAAAATATAAGTGAAGAAAATCTTGCAAAATCTATTGAAAATTCATATTTGATAATAACTGATCAACCTTCATCATCATCATTTTCAGCATCAGTTGTGTCTGACAAACCTATAACTTTTATAGATCTTAAAGTTCAAGAATTCTCTAATGACGCTCGGTCACTGCTAAAAAAAAGATGCACTGTTTTAGAAACAAAATTTACAAAAGAAGGTATTAATATAAATTGGGAAACTTTGATGAAATCAATTAAAGACCCTAAGGAGAGTTTTAGTCAAGATTTTAAATATACATATTTTGAAAATTCTTCTAAATAAAATGATAAAGATTATTTGTACTCATCTGATGCTTTTTTAATTTCTTTACTGATGTTTGGTAATTGTATATTAAATTTTTTCACAAATTTATTACAATTCATGTACATATAATTTGATCTTTTAATATTTAAAAAATTATTTACTTTTACGCTTTCAAAATTAATACCTTTTTTTATATCTAAATTTTTGTAAAATTTTAAAGCTAAGTTTTTTTTAGAAATATAGCCTTTACTCCCAACGTTATATAGTCCAAATACTTTTTTATTTACAACTCTTGTAATGATCTTAGATAGAGAACTTATTGTTAAGCCTGAAATGAATTGGTCCTCAAACAAAAAAAATTTTTCTTTATTCTTTATTTTTAAAAATAACCAATCTGTAAATGTTCCATTTCCTCTAAAACTTTTACCAAAGAAATTTATTCTTAAACTTAAAAAATTAAATTTATTTATCAATTTATCAGATTTAATTTTAGTTTTCGTATAGTAGTTATCATTAAAAGAAATATTATTTTCTGTATTTTTTTTAATATTCTTAATATTATAAACTTGATCTGTAGAAAAATTTATAAAATGAAACTTTTTAGTTTGATTTAACAACAATATATTTTTTACAAGCTTGTAATTTATATCATTAGTAATTTTTTTGTTTCTTTCAGCAAATTCAATATTTGTTATTGCACAACAGTTAATAACTACATCAATTTCTTTATTGAAAATTTTTTCTAAATTTTTCTTAATTGTTAAATCATTTAACCTTTTCTTTAAACCAGTATGATAAACTTCATGTTTTTTTCTAAGTTCACTGTATAAGCAATGTCCAAGAATTCCTGATGATCCTATAATAAGTATTTTCATGGTATTATTTTATAGATTTTATATTAATCATAATCTAAAAGATTTATATGAAAAATTATGAAAGAATACTAATCACAGGTGGCACAGGAAGTTTTGGTAAAGCATTTATTGCACTTTTATTAAAGCAGCCAAATATTAAAAAAATAAAAAGATTAGTTATTTATAGCAGAGATGAATATAAACAAGAGCTGCTTTCTAAAATATATCCGATAAAAAAATACCCTTTTATAAGGTTTTTTATTGGTGATGTTAGAGATAAAGATCGTCTTAATAGGGCAATGGAAAATATAGAATTAGTGATTCATGCTGCAGCACTTAAACAGGTGCCAGCCGCAGAATATAACCCATATGAATTTATTAAAACTAACATAATAGGGGCTCAAAATGTAATTGATGCCTCGTTTGATAATAACGTTTCAAATGTAATTGCATTGTCAACAGATAAAGCTTCTTCACCTATAAATTTATATGGAGCGACTAAACTTTGTTCAGATAAATTATTTACTTCTGCACAAAATATTAAAGGATTTAAAAAAATTAAGTTTTCAGTAATAAGATATGGAAATGTATTTGGAAGTAGGGGGTCAGTAGTGCCACTATTTATTAATCAAATTAAAAATAAAGTTCCAATAACTGTTACTGATCCAGAAATGACAAGATTTAATATTTCATTAAAAGAAGCTACACTCTATGTGTTGAAGAAAATTAACAGTAACAAAGGGGGAGAAATCTTTGTTCCAAAACTTCATAGTTATAAGATTGAAGATGTGGTTAAAGCTTTGGGTAAAAATGTAAAGTTTGAAATTATTGGTGTAAGACATGGTGAAAAACGTCATGAAGAGATGATTTCAAAATATGAAAATGATAAAACTTTAGAAAGTAAAAGTGATTACGTTATACTCAATAGTAGTAAAAATAACTATAAAAGTTCTAAAAACTATAAATTAGTTAAAAAAGGTTTTTCATATAATAGTTTTAAAAATAGTAAATACTTAACTGTCTCTCAAATAAAAAGATTAATTGAAAAGGAAAAAATTAATTTTGAACCTCAGTAATTTTTTGAAAATTCTAAATAATAGTAAGTTAGATTTTCAATTAATTAAAAGTAATACTCATCTAAATGAAGTGTTAAATCCATAGGAAATGTTGTGATGTTAGAATCATTGAAAAAATTACAAAATAATAATTTAATTTAGATAATAAAATGGACCTAGTAAAAAAAATTTTTTTCTTTTTTAAATTTTCAAGTAAAATAAAAACTTTATTTTTTATTGTATCAAATTTTTTTTTATCTTTGCTTGAAGTAGTAGGCTTATCAATGCTAATTCCTCTATTAGCTGTATTGTTTCAAACTGAACAGGCTATTTCAAACAATATTTTAAAAGATTTTTCATTAGTTGTTTCGAATAATTTTTCAATAGCCATAATTATTTCTTTAATATTTTTAATTTACTTATTTAAATCATTTTTTTACTTATTTTTAATAAATTGGAAATTAAAATTTATTAATAATATTTCTATTTTGATTTCTAAAAAACTTTTAAAAAGATATATGAATGGTGATCAAGAATATTTTTATAAAAAAAATTCAGGGGAATTATTAAGAAATGTTATTAGCGAAAATAGAAAAGTAACAAAAGCCTTATCAGCTGCGGCAGATTTACTTATTGATTTAACCTTACTCTCAGCTTCATTAGTTTTTTTATCCTTTATCAATTTTCAAACTACTATAATTATTTTTGTATTTTTGATGATGTTTACTATCATTTATTTTCTATTTTTAAAAAGACTACTAATCAAATTTGCTAATAAGGATATAAGTTTGATGGCTGAGGGGCTAAAATTTCTAGTAGAAAGCTTTAGAGGTTATTCAGAAATATTCATAAATAATAAACAGCAATTTTTTATCAACAGATACATAGACAAAGATCAATCAATTTTAAAATTCAAAAGATATGGAGGTGTAATTAAAGTGTTACCAAGAACTTTATTAGAATTAACTATAGTAATAATTGTATTGTATTTTTTATTAAATTTAACAAACATAGATAAAAATTTAAATGATATCTTTTTTAATTTAACAATTTATGGAGCTGTTTTTTTTAGACTGTATCCTTCTATTGGAAAATCAATTGCAAACATGCAAACTATAATATCATGTAAGCCATCATTATACTTGATTGACCAAGAATTAAATAAAAATGAAAAAAAAATAATTTCTAAAAATCAAAAGGAACTTTCAAAAGATCATCAAATAGAAAGTATAAATTTTAGGAATGTAACTTTTTCATACAGTGATGGTAAGAAAATTTTAAACAATTTTAATAAAGTTGTAAAAAAAAATAGCATTGTGGGTATTACAGGAAATTCTGGTGTAGGTAAGAGTACTTTAGTTCATCTTTTGAGTGGAATTCTAAAACCACTAAAGGGTGAAATTATTATTGATGGATTTGAATTAAATGACTTAAAAAATTGGAATGATAAAATTGCTTATGTCTCTCAAAAACCATTTATTATGGACTCAACGATTAGAAGTAATATCTGCCTAGGAGATGACCAAGGTTATAATCAAAAGAAAATGAATGACATTTATGTTCAGGCAGGAATTGATAGCTTTATTGATAGCCTGGAGATGAAAGATTTAAGTAAAGTTGGCGAGGGAGGAAATTTTGTTTCTGGTGGTCAAATCCAGAGAATTGGTATAGCCAGGGCCTTATATAAAGAAGCAAAAATATTTTTGTTAGATGAGATTACAAGTAACCTAGATGATAACGTACAAAATAAAATTTTAGAAAATTTAGTTAATTTAAAAAATGATAAAATCATATTTTTAATTTCACATGATAAAAAAATACTAGAATATTGTGATGATTTTATTAATTTATAATTAATTATTTTTAAAAAAATCTTTCATTACTGATAATTTTTGATATAATTAACTGTAAATAAACTCTATTATACTTCTCTTTGACAAATAATATGAAAAAAAAAAAAATTCTTATTACGGGGGTGTGTGGTTTTATTGGTTATAGTTTGGCAGCAAGACTATTAGCAAAAAAAAATATTATAGTCGTCGGAATAGATGCAATAAATAATTACTATGATCCTAAATTAAAAAAAGCCAGACTAGATAACCTAAAATCAAAATCAAAAAAAAACTTTTATTTTTATAAATGCAAAATTGAAAATAAAAAAAATGTTAAAAACATATTTCAAAAATATAAATTTGATGTTGTGATTAACCTTGCTGCTCAAGCTGGAGTTAGATATTCAATAGAAAATCCTGATTCATATATTCAATCAAATTTATTAGGATTTTTTAATATTTTAAATTTTTCAAAAATTTATAAAATTAAACATTTGTTATATGCCAGCACGAGTAGTGTTTATGGATATAATAAAAAACTCCCATTTAGTGAAAAAGATAATGTCGATCATCCAATTCAACTTTATGCTGCTACAAAAAGATCAAATGAACTTTTAGCTCATTCTTATAGTTATTTATATGGTCTACCAACAACTGGATTACGTTTTTTTACAGTGTATGGACCCTGGGGAAGACCGGACATGGCTCTATTTAAATTTACTAAAAATATGCTAGAAAATAAAAAAATTGATATTTTTAATTTTGGTAAACATACAAGAGATTTTACCTATATTGACGATATAACTAAACATATCATTAAATTGATTAATAAAATTCCAAAAAAAAATAATACTAAAAAACTTTATCCAAATACCAGTAATTGCCCTTACAGAGTGATCAATATTGGAAATTCAAAACAACAAAAATTAATGGACTTTATAAAAGAACTAGAAGTTGTGCTGAAAGTTAAGTCGAATAAAAATTTTTTGAAGTTACAAAAAGGAGACGTAAAAGATACACTCTCAGATACAAGCTTACTTCAAAAATTAAACGGTAAGACTAAATCTTATAGTACTTTAAAAGGAATTTCTAAATTTGTTGAATGGTATAAAGGTTACTATAATAAATAATTTAAATATAAGTGATAAAAATGATAAATACTATTTTTTGGACAATAAAAAAAAGAGGCTTAAAAACTTTTATTTTAGCTACTTTTTATTATTTAAAGATTCTATTATTTAAGATTTTAAAAAAGAGGTATATAAAAAAGAATATATTTAACTTTAAAATGTTGTTAGATATTCATGACAAAGGATTGTCGAGAACATTATTACTTTTTAGTAAAAGAGAATTAGAGCAAAAATTTATAATAGAAAAAATTTTAGAGCCAGAAAATATTGTGTTGGATTTAGGATCTAACATTGGATACTACGCATTAATTTTTATGAAAAAAATCGATTATAAAAATATAATTTTAGTGGAACCCTCCCCAGTAAACGTTGATTTATTAAAGAAAAACTTAGTATTAAATGGATATTCTAATGTTGAAACTCATATGGCTGCAATTTCAGATATCGACAGCAAGAAGGAATTCTACTTATCTGAAATGTCTAATCTAAATTCTTTTCACGTGGATAGTAAAGATCTAAAAAATTATAATAAGATATTGGTAAATTCGTATTCTTTAGCCTCATTACTGAAAGGAAGAAAAATTGATTTAATTAGAATGGATGTAGAAGGTCATGAGGTGAGTATTTTCAAGTCTTTGTTAGAGTATATTGATCAATATGGCTACAAACCTGCAATATTATATGAACCGCACATGAGTAAATATAACTCTAAAAATGATATTATCGAACAACTTAATAAACTTTTTAAACTAGGTTATAGCTTGCAAGTAGCAGCATCTTCTTCAGTGGATGGAACTAAGAAATTTGAAAAAAAAATGTATAAATCAATAAAATCTTTCAATACTGATGAAAAGATAAGAGATATATTTTTAAATATTTCAAATGATGAAGCTCTAGAATTATTGGGAAAAGAAGGTGGTGTACGAACAGCACTGTTGTCTTGTAAAAATGAACACATAAAGTTTAATTGATAAAAAGAGGTGTGTGACATCACGTATATGCAAGAAGCCTATCTACAAGAATGAAGTTAACTAATATAAAGAAAATCATCAATAAGCTAGATTTAAAAATTAAAGTTACTTCTATAAAACATCAAGAATAAATAATGAAAAATAAAAAATATTTAAAAGTGAATCAAGGTTAGATTTAGGGATGATGAGTAAAAAAAAATGAATATTCAAATACTCACTAAAACTTTTGAATATTCAAATAAGAATTCAATAATATTCCCATTTCAAGCTTTTAAAAAACAATTAAATCAAGCTAATATTTTTTTTAAAATACTGTTTAATATAGACCAAATAAATTATTCTGATGTTATTATAGTAGACAGCAAATACCATAGAAATTATTGGAATAAAAATGAGAATAAAATTTATGATGATTTTATACAATTAAAAAAATATACAAACAAATTAATCTATTTTGATACTACAGATTCAACTGGGATGATTCAATCAGAAATATTTAGTTATATAAATAGTTATTGGAAGTTTCAAATATTAAAAGATAAATCTCTTTATAAAAAACCTTTATATGGTGGTAGAATTTTTTCTGACTTTTATCACAAAAAATTTAATATTAACGATAAAAATATACTACACTCAAAATCAGTTGATAATATAGATTTAGATAAAATAACCCTAGCATGGAATTTTGGTTTTGCAGATTACTCATATAAAAATAAATATTTATTTTTTTTAAGAAAAAAACTACTTTGGAATAAATTATTTTCGTTTCCATTAAAAAAAAAATATAATAAAAAAAATTTATTATTTGCAACGTTTAATGATAATTATTCAAGGCAAACAATTTCATTTCAAAGAAAAAAAATAAAAAATTTAATTAAAGATGCGTATGTGGAGAAGTTACCAGAACTTCTGTATCACATGAAATTATCAAGTAGCAAAAATGTAATATCACCTTTTGGATGGGGAGAAATTGCATATAGAGATTTTGAGGCATTTTTTAATAAATGCACTTTAATTAAACCGAATATAGACCATCTTACAACTTGGCCAAATTTTTTTATTAAAAATGAAACTTATGTTGATTTTTCATGGGATTTTTCAGATTTGAAGGATGTTACAGAAAATACTAAATTAAATAGCAAAAAATATGAAGATATATCGTTAAATGGTTATGAACTTTATCACAAATACACTTCAGGCAAAAAAGCTGGAAAATACTTTCTAGAACATCTAAATAAGCTATTAAATGAGTAGTCCATATATAAAATTAAAGATTAACCCAAATAAGCTCTCTAAAATAAAAATTTCAAATAAAGATGAAAATTTTAAAAATAATAGAATTTTTATAGCTAAAAACTTCAAGATTTTATCAAAAGTTTTTAATAATTTACAAATTATATTAATTGGAAATCCAATAATAGATAATTTAGAAAACCTTTTAGAAAAAGTTAATTTATATCAAAATAATATTAAAAAATTAAAAAAAGATTTCAGCAACATAAATGGTCAATTTTTGATAATGCTTAATTTTTATAAAAAAAAAAAATTTATAATTATTAATGATAGATTTTCAAGTATACCAATTTATATATTCAAAGATAAAAAAAATATTTACTTTTCACATTTATACTTTGATTTAAATCTTGTTAATAACGTAAAAAAATTAAATTTTAAAAGCTTTAATTTTTTACAAGTCCTATTTTTTAATAGAATGTTTAGTGATCACACATTCCATAAAAAAATTAAATATTTATTGCCAGCAACAATTAATCAAATTTCTTACAATAAAAATAATTCGACCAAATATTGGTTACCTAATTTCAATAAAAAAATTTCTACTTTCAATTCTGAAGTAGGAAAAAAATATGTTAATTTATTATCAAATTCAATCAATAGAAATTTGAAAGAATTTAAAAATGAAGAAGTTGGTGTTTTTCTTTCAGGTGGTCATGATAGTAGAAGTATTCTTCTAGCTTCTAAAAAAAAAAAACCAATTACATTATCAGTGGCATTCTCAAAAAATTATGAAGTAAATGTTGCAAAAAAAGTCTCAAAAATTTTAAATCTAAAAAATAAGTTTATTAAATTAGAAAAAAATCATTTTGAAAAAAACTTAAGTTTAATTACAAGAATTAATTCAGGTTTTTATAGCTTCATTGATACCTTGTTTGTTGGAATTGAAAAAAAAATACCAAAAAATATTAAAGTTTTAATTCATGGGCATGGTTTAGACTATATGTTTCAAGGTATGTATTTACCATTTTCTTGGATAAAAATTTATAATAGGCCCACCTTCTTTAAAATAATTAAAAATTTAAATAAAACAGAACTTACAGATTATTTTATCAATAATATTAGCTATAGAGTCAAAGGAGTTGATATATTTGAATTTATTAAACCTCAATACAAAAAAGATATACGAAAATATTTATATAATTTAATTAATGAAATAAATATTAAATCACAAAAATTATCATCTAATAGATTTGATAATTGGGAATATATGATGACAGAAACTCTTAGTAGGCATTATTC
>MDTF01015364.1_pt1 | contig 16569 bp, 15 predicted proteins | sample 811191 | NCBI WGS metagenome assembly MDTF01 (sample SAMN05326649, study PRJNA326480) | marine metagenome | isolation source: seawater | place: Southern Ocean | collected 2011 | reverse complement strand
TAAGAAATAATTAAATTTTATATTCAAATTTTAAGCCTTGAGGCCTTTCATTATTTGGTGGAAATGAGGCTCTTTTTTCTTTGAAATATTTTTTTCTGAAATTTCCATCTTTTTTTAAATTGTATGTAATATATAATTGTGTTCTATTTAAATTACTTTTATTTGGTTTGGATCTGTGTGGAATATAGTGATTAAAAAAAACAATATCACCTGGATTAAGTTCAATACTTTTAAATTTGGGTTTTTTTAATTTACTAACTTCCAGAGGTTTAAAAATTTTTCCGATTTCATGATTTTTATTATTTCCAGAAATATCAAATTCTAAACAACCATTTATTTTTTTACTTTTTTCTATAGACACCAATATTGAAATAAAATTTTTTGAAAATTTATTCCAACCTCCCTGTGAATCTTGATGAAGTTTGTCAGCTCTAGATCCCGAAGGTTTAAAATTAATTTTTTCTTTAAAAAGAACACATTTTCCATTCATCAATAAATCTAAAATTTTATGAATTTTATTACTATCTAGAAATTTTTTTAAACCATTATGAAAATCATAAAAATATTCAGCTCTAACTAAAATCTCTTTATTTTTACTTATCACGCTTTTCTCATAATATTTCATAATCTGATTTTTTTTTGGCTCAGTTTTTTTTATATTGTTGGAAAATTTTTTTATTCTTTGAACAGAATTTTTATTTACAAATTTTTTAATTATACAAAATCCAAATTGTTCGTAATTTTCTTTTAATTTTTGGAGTTCCATTTAATCACTTCTAGTTTTTAACTATGAAACATGGTCTGCTTGTAAATGGGAGTCTTTGTATCAGTGGTTTTTTTTTGATTTTTTTAAAGTAAAGGTCTACACCTTTAGTATCCCCATGGGCAAAACCATAATTATCTAATAATATTATTCCTCCCTTAGATACTCTTGGGTATAAATACTCTAATGAGCACAAAGTGCTCTCAACAAAATCAATATCAATATTTAATAATGAAATTTTTAAATGTGGATTTTGTTTAATATATTTAGGTAAAGTTTTAGTTATATCTCCTGCTATTAAATCGTAATTTTTAGTACCCTGTTCTTTAAAAACATTAGACATTTGTTTTTTCGATATAGAACTTGATCCAGCATTTTTAATCCAGTTACTTCTAATCTCTTTATCTTCTTTATATTTAGTATTAGGAAATACATCGTTAAAAACATCAAATGCAATTATTTTTGAAGAGTTTTTAGAACCAAAGAGTTCTCTCATTAATCCAAATCTAGCTAATGAGGTTCCTTTAAAAACACCACACTCCACTAAATCACCACTTATATTTGTAACTTTTTTGAAAATTTCGTAATGACATATAAGTTTTGCTAATCTCTCAGAATTCATTGTTAAATGAAAATTCGTCTCATAATCATACATTTTTTTAAAGTCGGGGAATTTAATAGTCATAATTTTATTTTATAAAAAATTATTAATACACATTACTCTCATTATTTACATAAATATTTTAATTAACTTGAGTTTATTTAATATTTATATTAATTCTAAAAAGATAATAACAACCTTACAACCTATTCAAATAACTAAATAAATATATGTCATATTCCCAATCTCTTAGAGAAATAAGAGATACCCAATATTCATATCAAATAAAAGATGCTTGGGAAAATTATAAAATCGACATAAATGATTTTAAATCTAATCCATATACATTTTTAAAATGGAGATTCTATCTAGAAACTAGCTCATTACTCTTGTACTTTTTGGTTAGAACAAACATTAAACCAAATCATATTTCACTTTTTTATGCTTTTCTTGGAATTTTGACATTATTATTTTTAGGTTTGCCTGTTGAAAATAAAATATTTTTATACTTAGGTTTATTAATAGCTTTCTCAAAAACAATATTCGATGCGTGTGATGGATATATTGCAAGATTAAAAAATCAAAAAAGTATTTCTGGTTTTGTGCTTGATCCATATGGCGCATATATAAACACGATAGGATTTCAATCAGGGATGGGATTTTATCTAGCAAATACCTATGATAAAAATATCTTTTTATACCTAGTTTTTTTAATACCATTTTGTTTTGCTGTAAGATTTAAAAATTATGCTTATGCAAATATACTAAATGAAATAATTGAAAATAAAAATTACATAGACTCAAAGCATCCTTCTTCAAAAAAAAATGACCCAAATAATTCTAATTTATCGAAATTAGAAAAAAGTAATTTTAGAAAAGTCTATAAATTTTTTATGCGTATTTTTGATGATAGAGCGAGATCAGTGGATTTAATAATTTTATTTTTTTTGATAGAAATCAATTTTAATTTAAAATTGATAGAATATGTATTTTATTTTTTAATATTTAAACATTTGATTATTGTTTTTGTAAGTTTATTTGTATACTCCAATAATGAATGGTTAGAAGGAAAAATTAACAAAATAAGATAAGAAATAACAAAAACATGAAATCTTATAAATTAATTAAAAAAAAAAAAATACAAGAGATTACAGGAAAATTATTAAAGAATAAGCCAGATGAAATTATTTCAAAAGTAATTTATACTGGAATTTGTGGTTCTGATTTATCAGTTTATCTAGGGAAACATCCTTACAAAAAAGCACCCGTTGTACTAGGCCATGAATTTTTGGGCAAAGTCCAAAAAAAAGGTGCCAAAATTAAAAATTTAAAAGAAAATGATTTAATTACTAGCCTACCTTATAATTATTGTGGCAAGTGTATGTATTGTAAAAAAGGTTTGACTAATCATTGTAATAATAAAACTACGCCAAGTTATAAAAAATGGGACGGAACTTTTGCAGAATATTTTTTGTCTAAAAAAAACTCAACTTATAAACTTAATAAAAAAATTAATTTACTTGATGGTGTAATGATGGAACCTTTTGCTATTAGTAATCATGCACTTAATTTAATTTTAGATAAAAAATTAAAAAATTCACTAATTTTAGGGGCTGGTAATACAGGTTTAGCTACATTAATGCTTGCTAAAAACAATAAACATTTCAAAAGAATTGGAATCGTAGATATTCATTCTTCAAGAAACAAAATAGTTAAAGAATTAGGAGCAAACTATTTTATAAAATATAACTCAAAAAATTTTATTAAAAAAACCACCCAGAAGACTCAAAAAGAAGGTGTTGATGTAATTTTTATAACTTGTGATTACAAAAATGTGATAAATGATGCTATTAATATAATTAATCCCAAAGGAACTATAATTATAATTTCTTATTTTAAAGACAGTTTTAATATTGATTATAACCTTATTGTAAAAAAAGAGATTGTGATTAAAGGGTCTTTTTTATCTACAATTAAAGATTTTAAAGAAGTAGAGAAAATGATATTAGGAAAGAAATTAAAGCCAAGAAAAATAATTTCTGATATTTATCCATTACAGAGAATAAAATACGCGTTTGATCAAATGCATAATCATAGAAACAATAATTTAAAAATTATTTTGAAAAATGAAAAACAGTAAAAATATAATACCTTGGAGTATACAAAAAAATATAAGATTACCCAATGTTGAAAAAACATTAGGAAGTTATTTCTGGATAAAAAAGAAAAAATATTTAGATTTTTGTTCCCAACTAGTCAATATGAACTTGGGTTTTCAGAATCCTGATATTATTAAAGCAATTATTAAACAAACAAAAAAAATAAGTTTTATTGGTCCAAAATTTGAAAATGAGAATAGAGAAAAACTCGCAGATTTATTAACAGATCTATATCCTGGAAACATGAAAAAAGTTTTTTTTTCGGACAGTGGAGCTAGAGCTAATGAAATAGCTTGTACTATTGCAAAACAGTATTCAAAAAAAAAGAAAATTTTAGCAAGGGAAATTACCTCTTATCATGGAGCAACACACTATACAGCCTCTTTAAGTGGTGATGCTAGAAGACGTATGATTAATGCTTCAAGTCCAAACGTTATTTTTTTTTCTGATCCAATAATCAATTCTTGTCCAACAGGTAAAGGTTATCCAAATTGTAAAATCTCAAAACCATTCGAAATAGAAAAAATTTTAAAAAAAGATAAATCTATAGCTGCAATAATTCTAGAACCGATTACAGGTTCAGCAGGCAGAATCATTCCGCCCAAAGGGTATTATGAGTCTTTAAGAAAAATTTGTGATAAGTATGATGTGCTTCTGATATTTGATGAGGTTATGACTGGATTTGGAAGAACGGGAAAATGGTTTGGAGCAAATCATTGGGCTGCAAAGCCAGATATAGTAACTTTGGCTAAAGGTATCACGGGGGGTATGATGCCACTTGGAGCTACCTTGATATCAAATAAAATTTCAAAATTTTATGAAAATGAATATTTCCCTACTGGCTTGACTAATTATGCGCATCCAATTTCATGTGCGGCTGCAATAGCATCAATTAAAACTTATAAAAAAAGAAATCTAATAAAAAAAAGTGAAAAATTAGGTTTTTTTATTGATAAAAAACTTTTAAAAATGAAAAAAAAATTTAAATGTATCGGTGACGTGAGAGGAAAAGGACTTTTTTACGCAATAGAATTCGTTAAAAATGAAAAGAAAGATCGATTAGTTAAATGGACATATAAAAACTACTTTAAAGAGTCATTACCTATGAAAAATTTATTTAACTTTTTATGGAAAAATGGCTTATTTTGTTATGGTAGATACAATATGCTTTATATATGCCCACCATTGATTGTCTCTAAAAATGAACTTGAGAGAGGACTAAACTTAATAGAAAAAGGAATTTCAATAAATATAGAAAATAAATTCTTTTAAATGGAAGCAATAATTCTTGCCTCAGGTATTGGCAAACGTCTAGGTGTACTAGGGAAAAAACAACCCAAATGTCTACTCAATTTAAAAAGAGATATTAAAATTATTGATAAATTAATCAATGATCTTGAGGGTATTAAAAAAATAAATATTGTTGTTGGATACAAAGAAGATTACATAAAAAATTATTTATCAAAATACAAAAAAAAAATAAGATTTATCTCCAATAAGCATTATGAAGATAAAGGAAACTTTTACTCAGTTTTAATTTGTAAAAATAAAATATCAGATACGTTAATTTTACTAGATGCAGATATAATTTTGCCAAAAGATTCTTTAAAAAAATTCATTAACAATAAAGAAAAGAATTTATTAATGGTAAATCCAAAAAATTCTTACAATCAAGATGATATAATTGTTAATCTGAATAGAGAGAATTGTATAAATAAAATATTTATCAAAAAGAAAGTAAATAATTTAAATACTAAATTTTCAAGTGCAGGAGTAATCAAGATGTCACTCCCTGCCTCAAAAGTTTTTTTTGCTGAACTAAACCACATAAATAAATCAACCAATAAAAATGCTTATTACGAAGATTCTTACAAAAGTTTATTTAATAAAATCCCTTTTAAAATTTTTACTCTCATAAAAGAAAGGCTAGAGATTGATACTGCCTATGATTATGAAAATGTAAAAAAAATTATTAAAAAAAATAATGCGTACCTTTAATTTAAATAAAAATTTAATTGATTATAAAGATCTAGAGAAAGATAACACCTGGATATATTCTGCAGGATTTAATATTAATAAAAATGATCGCAATCTATCAAGAATAGACGAAGAAATTTTTGATTTAAAGTGCCTTATTAAAAAAAATAGTCAAATTTTTTTACTAACACATCAGGGTGATTTTAAAAAAAGAACATCCAAACATTTGTTTTTTCTAAAAAAAATTTTAGAAAAAAAAATTAAAAGTAAAATTGTTTATTTTTCAGGAAAGATAAATGTGCAAAATATGAAAATATTATCACAAAAGTTTAAACCTAAATCTATAATAATAGTAGGTAATACCCGCCTATTAAAGGGGGAACAGCTTAATTCCAAAAAACTAGCTAAAACTTATTCTTTATTATCAAATAAAATTATTATTGGAGGTTTTTCTAAAGCTCACAGAAAAAATTCTTCTAATAATGCAATACTAGAATACAATGATGGATATCTATCACATGGAATAGCAAGAGAAATACAAAAGTTAAATCAATGGAAAGAATTTTCAAAAAAAAATTTTTTAATTATTTTAGGAGGAATCAAAAAAGAAAAAGCTGAAATAGGCCTAGTTCATTTATCTAAGAATTTTAAATTTATAGTACCCTCTGGTATTTTGCTGAATACAATATTGAAAAAAATTGGTTTTAAAATAGGAAAATCAGATATTTTTAAAGGTAAAACCTACCAATTAATAGGTAATTTCTTAAAAAAATTTCGATCTAAGTTAATTTTACCAGATAAGATTATTGTTATTGATGAGTTAACAAAAAAGAAAAAAACAATATCAATAAAAGATGTTCAAAAAAATGATAAAATTTGTGGTTTTTTACTATCTGAGAATTTGAAAAGATTGATTATAAATAGTAATAGTAATGAAAAAATACTACTATCGGGCACTCCATCTTTTATAGAAAAAAAAATATATGAACCAACTAACACTTTATCAAAATACTTTAAAAAAATGAAAAAAAGGCTACTAATCTTAGGTGGAGATAGTGCAAATGATTTAAATTTAAAAAATTGTTTGGTATCCTCTGGAGGAGGAGCTGCATTATATTATCTAGCATTTAACAAATTGCCTATATTAGAAAAACTACAAAAAACCAAAAACTAAGTTATGAATTTTACTTTTCACACACTAACTCAAATTCATTTTGGCTCTAATAAATTTAACGAAACTGGAAAATTAGTAAAACATCTTGGAAAAAAGTGTCTAATTGTTACTGGCAAGACCTCCATGAAAAAACACGGATATATAGATCAAATTAAAATTCTTCTTGAAAAAGAGTCAATTGAATCCTTTGTTTTTAACAATATATCTAATGATGCAAAATCCTCTGAAGTAAATAAAGGTGCTTTAATTTGCAGACAAGAAAATATTGATTTTATCATTGCTTTAGGTGGAGGTAGCTCCATTGATGGAGCAAAAGCCATTTCCGTTTCTTATGATTTAGAAAATATAGAACCTTTAATTGGAGTTCAATTGAAGCAAGATAAAAAATCATTACCGTTGGTGGCTATACCAACAACAGCTGGTACGGGCTCAGAGGTTACAAAGGGAGCCATTATTACAGACGATAAAAAAAACTATAAATCTGGAGTGAGAGGTGAACAAATTTTTCCTAAAATTGCAATTATTGATCCTATGCTATCTATGACAATGCCAAAGGATGTTGCTGCAACAACAGGATTTGATACATTTACTCATCTATTTGAGTCTTATTTAGCTAATAAATCAAACAAATTTACAGACATGATCTCAATAGCTGGTTTAAAATTAATAATGACAGTACTACCAGACTCATTAAATAATCCCACTGATATTGAGTTAAGGGAAAAAATTAGTTATGCTGCACTTTTAGGGGGAATGAATGTTGGAAATGCTAGCACCTGTTTACCTCACAGATTGCAACAAGCGATGGGTTCTGTTCCTTCAATACATCAGCCTCATGCACAAGGTCTGGCAGCAATTTATCCATCATGGGCCACACGAGTTTATAGCTTTAAAAAAGAAAAAATTGAAAAACTAAAAGATATTATAGGGCAAAAAGGAAAATCAACGAATTTTATAGATGAATTTATAGAAAATGTCGGAGTTAAGAATAAACTTTCAGATTATAACGTTGAAAAAGATCACCTTGAAATTTTCATAAAAAATATTTCAGGTAATTTAGATAATGATCCTATAGAACCAAAAAGTGATCAGTTATTTAAAGAAATTTATTTAGAGTCTTTATAAAAAAAGGAGAGATGTGAAAAAAATTAATGTAGGAATAGTAGGTGGTAGCGGTTTTACTGGTGGTGAATTATGTCGTTTGTTATTAAAACATAAAAATGTAGAAAATATTTATCCCACTTCAAGGTCAGAACAATCCTTTAAAAGAACACACACAGGTCTTGCCAATTCAAATCTTGAGTTTATTGATGTCAGTACACTTGTTTCAAAAAAAAAAATTGATGTTGTTTTTTTATGCACTAAGTCAAATCAGTCAATAGATTATGCAGAAATTTTTCTTAAAAAAAAAATTATTGTAATTGATTTAAGTGGCGCATTTAGATTCGATAATTCTAAGAATTATTTCAAAGCTTACGGCACAGAACATTCAAAAAAAAAACTTTTGGAGTCTTCTGTATATGGGGCAACTGAGTTTAATGAAAAAGCTATAATAAAAAATAGCTTAATTGCTAATCCCGGTTGCTACGCTCTTTGCGCCCTATTAAGCTTAGCTCCTCTCACAAAAGGAAAATTTGCTGATTTTAAAAAAATTATAAAGATACATGCTATTAATGGAACTACAGGAGCAGGTATGTCATTAAGACAAGAGATAACACATAAAAATGTAATGGAAAATATGTTAGCTTATAACGCTAGTGGTCACAGGCATGCCCCAGAAATTGAAGAAAAATTACAAAGCTTCTTCAAAATTAAAGATGTGTCCATAGACCTAAATACAGCTCACGGAAATTTTAGAAGAGGAATTTTTATGCAAATAAGCATAGAAACGAAAAAAAATTATAAAAAAAAAATTTCTAGAGAATTTTTAATTAAGGAATTTAAAAATTTCTATAAACCTAAAAAATTAAATAATTTTATTTTTATTAATGATTTAGAAAAAACAGGAGATAAAAATTTTAAAGATTATAAAATTTATCCTCAGTTATCTAATGTTGTTGGCACCAATAATTGTAATATTGGCCTTGATTATGATGAAGATAGAAAAATAATAAAAATTATTTCTGTTATGGATAATTTAATAAAAGGAGCTGCCGGATCTGCAATTCAAAATATGAATTTAAAATTTGATTTTAATCCTACAGAAGGTTTGGATACTTTAGGGATTTTTTAATGAAAAATCTAAAAGTAATTATAGTTGATCCAGTTCACCCAAATTTAGTTATAAACTTAAAAAAAAAATTTTTATTAGTGAAATACGTTCCAGGTATTAGCTACAATGAATTATCAAAAATTATCAAAAATTATCACGTAATAATTTTAAGAAGTGGTTTAAAATTGGATAAATTTCTAATTCAAAAAGCAAATTTATTAAAGGTGATAGCTAGAGCTGGAGTCGGATTAGACAATATAGATCTTGATGAAGCCAAAAAAAGAAAAATAAAATATTTTAACATTCCATCCCAGAGTAGTTTATCAGTGGCTGAATTTGCTTTCGGGCTGTTATTTTCTGCGGCAAGAAAAATAGCTTGTGCAGATCAACAATTAAGGGGGAACCTTTGGAATAAGAAGGATATGTATGGCTATGAGATCACCAAAAAAAATTTAGGCATTGTTGGCTTGGGCGACATAGGCTCAAAAATAGCAAGAATTGGAAAAAAATTTAAAATGAATATAATTGCAAATGTAAATAATAATAATAGTAAAAGAAAAAAGCAATTATCAGAGAGAGGAATATCATTGACTTCCTTAAGCAATCTTATGAAAAAATCTGATTTTATAATAATTGTTGTACCATTATATAAAAAGACAATTAATCTAATTAATTCTAAAAATTTGAAATTTCTAAAAAAAAACTCAATAATCATTAATATTTCGAGAGGAGGAATTGTTAATGAAAATCATCTGTATCAAGTATTAAAGAAGAAAAAAATATTTGCTGCAGCTACGGACGTTTTTCAAAATGAAAAAAAATATAATAAATTATTTAAATTAGAGAATATTGTGGTAACTCCTCATATAGGTGCGATGACTTATGAAGCGCAAAAAAGGATAGCAGTTGCTTTAGAAAAAAAATTGCTATCAAAACTATAATTTAAAAATAAACTTAGATTTAGAACCTAAAACTTTTAAAAAAGTTTATAGTTTCTCTACTTTGAGCGATATACTTTAGTTTATCAATAAATTAATTTTACTTAGTTCCAGGTATAAGATTAAGAATTTTTTTAATACTCATTAAATTTTTATCAGACTCATAAGATCTTCCGTATTTTAAAATTTCATAAGCAACTTTTTCCATTGCTGGATATGATGCTCTCAACATGTGATTTGCATAAATAACAACATTAAAACCTTCATCTATTAATTGAGTCTCTAAAACTTGATTGTAACTTGAGGGTACCGATACCAAAGGTACATTAGGAAATAATTTTTTAAACTTTCTTGAAAATTCAAAAATTTCATTTGGCTCACTTGATTTACTATGAATCATTATTCCATCACTTCCAGCTGCCAAATAGTGCTCTGCTCTATTTAATGCATCTTTTACTGTTTTACCAAGTATTAGACTTTCAATTCTTGATATAATCATCAAACTATTAGTTAATTTTTTTCCAACTTTAATTTTATCTGAAAAATTTTTTATACTTTCTTGTTTTTGTTTAACTTCGGTGCCAAATAATGAATTTTTTTTTAAACCTGTTTTGTCTTCCATGATAATGGCTGAAATAGAGTTTCTTTCTATTATTTTACAATTAATCGAAAAATGTTCTAATTTACCACCGGTATCCACATCCATAATTAGTGGTTTTTTTGTAACATTAAAAATATCGTTAATATTAAGTAATCTTTGATTCAAATCCAGCACTTCGATATCCGGTTTACCTTTTAGGGTTGAATCAGTTAATGAACTAGACCAAAAACCATCAAATTCTTTTTTCTGACTATTCTTTTCAGAATAGAAAATATTTTCAGCTATAAGAGCTGATAGAGGACTGTGAGTTTCAATAATTCTTGTTATATCTTTAGACTTAATTAATCTTTTTAGATATTCTCCACTTTTAATTGGTAATTTTGCTTCCTCTTGAAATTTCTTCTGTAAACTACTACTAGATACTCCTTTTGTGTAAGGTATTTCAATCAGTTTTGACCCAATTTTTTTAAGTGCAGATATTGCATTTTGTCTAAGTAATCTTCCACTATCATCTTTTTTCCAATCATCCCCATGCAACATTATATCAGGCTTATATTTTAAAATATTTGATGAATAATCCCATTCATGCTGTTTTACGATTTTATCAATACCACTTATCGAGTTAAGAATTTTTTTTCGTTGAATATAATTTAGTAATGGTAATTTTTTATGTGTTGCAATTGCAGAGTCAGTTAATAGACCTACAGTTACAGAACCATATTTTTTCGCATTATTGATTAGATTGATATGTCCATGATGGATTATATCTAAAGAAAATGCAATATAGACTTTTTTTTTCATTCAAGTTTAATATATGGCATCAATATAAATTACAAATGTTTATTTTGATTTAATTAATCTAAATATTTTTTATTTAACTATATTAAGAGCTTTAAAAGCTTTTAAAATTTAAAAAACATTTAAATTCTAGCCAGTCATAATTATATTTTTATAACATTTTATTTAATAAATATTAGAGTTTACTCAACAAAATTTAATTAATTTTAATTTTTTAAATAATCATCAAATTTTTTAAATTTTATTTTATTAATTTTTTTAATAAGTTTTGTGTTATTAGCTACAGATCTGGAAAGCTCTGTGACCTTTTTTTTTTGGTGTATCATATTTTTTTTCTTAAAGTTAAGTTTTTTGATCAGCTGAATTAGGCTAACACCTTTTCCAGTGCCAACATCGTATAAAGCTGAATTTATCTTTGTTTTTAAAAGTCGATCATAAACTGTAACCACATCATCAATATGAATATAATCACGAATAGATTTGCCATTATTAAAAATTATAATTTTTTGATTTCTTCGTATCGCAGTTTGGAGTTTTAGTATAACTGAAAACTTATCGTTCCCCCCATACATATTAAAAAGTCTACATATAGCAAAACTAATGTAATTTTTTTCGCAAAAATTTTTGATTAAAAGTTCAGTAGATAATTTAAAAGCTGCATAAATATTTCTGTTGTTATCATCTTTTAAATTAATCTTAATATTTTTAAGTCCATATACTGAAGAACTACTAGTGTAGATAATTTTATTTATCATTTTAGGGTTTAATAAATCCAAAATTTTTGCAGTTTCAAAAACTGACTTATTAACAAAAGCTTCATATGAGGTAATTTTTTTTAATTTAACTGCAGAATAAAATGAATTTATTATTAAGTTAATTTTTTTTTTTATTATTAATTGAATTTATTTTTTTTAAAAAATTTTTTGCTGTATATACTTTTGAACCAACTATATTTTTTTTTAATTCATTTGATAAATTGCCACTACCTAAAATTACAGTTTCTATCATTTTAACTTTATAATTATTTTGAACATATATTTTAAATTATTTCAGGAAAGATTTAATGTAAAGCCAAAGTAGTTAAAATTAAAAGAATTATTTTAAATTATAAAAAGTCTTTATGGTCAAACAGAGCTTAGTTATAAATAACCATTCTTACTATAGTTTGATAAAATCTAAATATCTTTTTTTATTAAAAGTGATGCCATTGTTTTAATAGGATTTTTACAGCTTTTAGCATAAATATCACAAAAAATTTTTTTTGAATCTTGAACATTACTTTGTAACCACCATCCATCAACGTCATCCCAAATTTCATTTACCTTGTCCACAACTGATTTAACAGACAAATGTATAATACCAGAATCAACTAACATTTGATAATCGGGCCTAACTTCTTCTCGCAAATGATCAAAACCGTTTTGCCAAAATGCTAATGTCGGAATATTCTGTGAAAGTGTTTCTAAAAGTCCAGTTGAGTCATAGCTATGTACAACTAATCTACTTTCTGCTTCCAGATTTTTAATTGCAGCTTTTCCATCATCTATTTTTAGTGATCTATCAATGTCAGACCACCTAGAAGTTTCATTTAATTTTATATTAGAAATTGACGAACTCAATCTAATGGTTAGTTTTTGTTTGGGTGCTTCTGATAATTGACTCACAAATTTTTTTTGATCTTCAAAATAATTTAAAAATTCACTATGAATATCCCAAGGCAAATGTCTTGTATATTGTGATTTCTCGATTAATAAAAGTCCACCTTTATTATTGTAATTATTTAATTTACCTGCAGTTTTAAAAGTAAACATAGGAATATATTTTGGTATCTTACTGCTCCACCCCCAAGTTAAAAATTTGTCTGCCGTTTGCTCCTCATTTCTAGGATGAAAGTGTTTATCAGTAAAATAGCCATTCCCATGTTGACCAACGTAATATTTGCTACCATTTTCAGTTTTAATAGCAGTGTACATCTTAAAAATTTCATCAGAACCATAACTATTACAAGTAAATATAAATTTAGGTGATTGTGGCCATGGTTGTTGATTTACAATTTTTGTAAGCTCTTTAAATCCTTCCAGATAACAGACCGGCAATAACTCAAATAAAAGAATACGTGAAATATTTTCTAAATCATCTTCCGATTTTTGTAAAAATTTTTGAGTTAATTTTTTTCGTAAAAATTGATCAGGTTTTTCTTCTATATTAGGTTCTATTTTTTCCCATAATTGTGGGCACTGTCCTAAGGCTAATTGTAATTTAATTAATTGTTTTAAAGTAAGAGAGGTTTTGATTAAGTAAGCATCTTCATTCTTAACAAATTTCTCTGCTATTTTTCTATAACTTCTATAAATATAATTCTTGATATTTTTTTTAAATGATTGATTTTTATTCGAAATGTTAGTCTTTAAAGGTTGATAGAAATATTTACTATCTTTGTCTTCAATGAAATTGATCGTAATTTTGTTATTATCTATTAAACTTAATATACGACCATTTAGGACATTGTTCCATTTTGCATTCTCAAAAAAATAATCAGAGGCTTTTAAATTAGGTATTGTTAATGAGCAATAATCAGAATGATATAGGGTGGTGCCAAAAATTTCCTCTGTTGCTAAACACTGCTTGAGGGTATTAGTTCGATTTAGTAGTAATGATAGAATTTCTCTAAACCAGGGCCCTAAAATTATCTGCCAAAACCTCTTGCTATAATTTGTGTGGAAATTTTGATTTAATATTTTGCAAAATTCTGGAAATAATTTTTCCCCCAAAGCTTTTATTTTTAGATCATCAGTATCTTTATTAGTTGCATCTAAACCATAAGGTTTTGCAACTTTAGCATCCATATTCTGCCATATATGTTTACAGTCATATAAACGACACCACTCTCCTAGGAAAATTACTGGTTGGTCAAACTTCCATGTAGCTTCATCCTCGGTAGTGATGAGGTATCGTTTTTGTTCTGTCAATCTAACATAACTCCAATAAAAAAACGTTCTCTCTTTTCATTTTTAAATAATTTACTATTTTACATTTTTTCATATCGTCATGTGAAAAAATAACTAATCATCTGTAATTATATTTTAAGTGTAGGGATACAAAGCTATGACTAAATTAGCCTGTACTACCTATATTTAGAATAGATGAATTTTTAGCATTTTTTTATTTATCATTTGTTAGCAGTTTTACGGAAATTTTCATTAATATTAATTAATTCCTCAAATGTCCCTTCATCTTTTATTTTGCCTTTTTCTAATAAAAATATTTTATCACAGTTTTTTACTGTGCTTAAACGATGAGCAATTAAGATAGTAGTCACATTTTTACTTAGATTATTTATTGCACTCATTACTGCTATTTCGGTTTGATTATCTAAAGCACTCGTTGCTTCGTCTAGAACTAAGACTTTTGGATCATGATATAAAGCTCTTGCAATTCCTATACGTTGACGCTGTCCACCTGATAATCTAACCCCACGCTCACCAATTGTTGTTTGATATTGTTCGGGCAATTCCTCTAAAATAAATTCATGTAAGTTTGCAATTTTAGAAGCTTTTTCAACAGCTGCTTGATCGATATCTGTAGAATCTACACCAAAAGCAATATTAGCAGCAACACTATCGTCAGCTAGATAAATATGTTGAGGCACATAACCAATAGAACGTTGCCAGGATCTTGAATTTTGTTTAGTTATTATTTGCCCATCAACTTCTAAGGTGCCTTTTTGAGGTTCAAGTAATCCTAGTATAATATCAACCGTTGTAGTTTTACCACTGCCAGTGGCCCCTACTAATCCTATAGTAGATTGTGCAGGAATGCTTAAACTCATATCTTTTAACGCTGTTCTTGATGTGTTGGGGTAATTATAATAAATATTTTTTAGTACGATTTTTTCATTAAGGGATAAAACACCTTGATCTTGATTTTCGTTAAATGGTTTAAGGTTTTTAATATCCTCATGTAATTTATCAAGTGAAGGGCCAACAAATGTAAGTGAAGTAAAAGAAGAATAAATACTTTGCAGTGCAGGCATTAAACGATAACCAGCAAAAACATATAAACTGATGATGGGTAAAGCAGAGTTAAAACTACCTGTTTGAGCTATTATATATAGTATGATTAATAAAATACCACCAAAGGCAATAGCTTCTAAAATGAAACGAGGTAATTGAGATATAACTTGCGAAGAAGCCTGAGCTCGAGCAAAAATTTTGGCAGGATCAGAAAAGCTCTTAATATAAGTTTGTTCTAAACCACCAACTTTAACCTCTTTTGCAGCACCAAAGGCCTCACTAACTGCCATAAAACGTAACTCATTAGTTTTTAAACGTTCTTCTCCAATTCGATTAAGATATTTACGCAAAAAATAAAAAATAAGCAAATATGTTACACTAAGTGAAAGACCAACTATCAGTGCAAGTTTTGGGTCAGCTATAATTAGTAAGATTATAAGTGCAATTGCAACCATACCTTTAGCAATCAGTTCAATCAATGGTTTTAAGCCACTTCCAATTATTTGACCGACTTCTGATAAAATAGTTTTTCCTAGATCAGCACTGTTGCGTGATAAAAACCAGCTATAAGGCTGATGCAAATAAACCTCTAATAAACGTTTAGCAATACTGTATTCACGCATTTGAACAAAGCGAACTTGCACATAAGATGTAAGAGTTTTGAAGGTAAGCGAGATAATTAATAATACAAATACAAGAACTCCTAAAGCAAAAATGAACTGTTGATTATTTTCAACACCAAATGAACTTAAAGCTTGAAACATGGTATTTAAAATAAAGTTTGTCTCAATAAGACTGGGCGTAGTGAGAACTGCCATGAAAGGTAATATGGATGCCACACCAATCATATCTAGCAATGCCATTATCAGGATCATCAATAATAATAAGCCTGCACGTTTACGTTCATGAGAGTTAAGTAAAAATAATAATTTTTTGAAAGTTTGCATAAAGCTTTAATATAATTTTTAAATTTTAATAAATATTTTTTCTTTTATAAGTATTTTTTTTTTATGGGGCTTAAAATTTGATCCATTTTTTCACCAAAATCTTTATCTATTTTTTTTATGACATCAATTTGTTTCAGCCAAACGTTTAATTCTTCAGCATTACCTTTCCTCCATAAACGATCATAAAAATAAGAATCTACTGCATCAGATGTACCAAGTTGACAATAAAGCGAATATTTTTCATTATTCTCAGGTACTATAGCATGATTTGTGTCTTTAATAAAAATTACATCCTTAATTTTATTTTTTTCAATAGGACTGCCTCTATGCATTAATCTACTGTCAAAAATAACTGCCGAACCTGGTTTTGGGTTTAATTTTACAGC
>MDTF01011344.1_pt1 | contig 16578 bp, 17 predicted proteins | sample 811191 | NCBI WGS metagenome assembly MDTF01 (sample SAMN05326649, study PRJNA326480) | marine metagenome | isolation source: seawater | place: Southern Ocean | collected 2011 | reverse complement strand
TTTGGGAGATACTAAAAAAGCAAAAAAACTAAATTTGAAAGAAAAAAGTTTTTCTTTTTGTGTTGAGCTACCAATTCTGGCCAAAAAAAATAACAACACTATGATATCAAATCCTTCATATGAAAGACCAAGGATTGCAGGTTTTAAAAAAGTTAATGCTTTTAAAGATGGGTTTTTAATTTTAGTAAATATGATTAAGTTATTTTTTAAATAGACTTTAAACTATATTTAAAATTGAATAATCTAAAGTAAACTAAAATATAAACTACTATATTAACTAATACTAATATTATTTGAAACTTACTATCGTGTATTTTTTGTGAAGCTATAGTAAAAACTAAAAGATTATAAAAAAGAATTATTAAACTGCTTATATTATTTGCATAAAAATTTTTACATTTAAATTTTTTTGCTATAAAAAAATATAGTAATTGATGAAAATGTTTAACATCTGGCTTTAAAGGTGATTTATGAAATCTAAATTTTCTTATAATTGAAAATAAATTCTCAAAACAGGGGTACCAAAGCAATAGAATTATAAAGAATGGTGAAGTGTTTTGATTATTTTGATAATATGTAATTAAAAAATAACTTACTGTAAAACCTAATGTATATGCACCACCATCGCCCATATATAATTTATTAGAAAAATTGAATATTAAAAGAAAGACCATTAAAGTTATAAGAAAAATTATCTCATGGTAATTAATATTAATTTCCGAGAATATACTTAGGTTAAATATAATTCCCAATATTATTAAATAATAGCCTAAGAGTATTCCATTTAATCCATCTATAAAATTTGATCCATTAACCACAATCATTAAGCAAAATGTTGTAAATAAAAAGCTAAATAGGATATTCTCTAAAAAAAAATCTAAGAAAAAAATTCTTGTTGGGCCAACATTTAAATTTATAAAATAAACAAAAATAAAAATAATCATTGCTTGCAATATAAACCTATGTCTTGGGGATGATAATAAATTTAAGTCTGATATAAATCCAATAAAAAAAATTGCCAATAGAGCTATAGAAAAAATAGAATGATTATCAAAAAATAGAACTAACAATAAAGAAACTAATATCATTCCACCAGAAAGTGGAATACTTTTTTCTTTAATATACTTTTGATGATTGTCTCCAGAGTAATTTGGTGCAAATTTGTTTCTTTTAAAAAATAAATTAATTAGAAATATATATATTGGTAAAAAAATTAATATTAGATAAAACATATTACTTTTTGACGTAATTTAAACTTAAACATACTAAATAATAAATGGATTTAAAAAAATTAAAATTCATAAATTTATTATATACAGTAAAACCATCAGATAACTTTTGTACTATTGAGGATGAAAGTGAATTGTCTAATTTTCTCCAATAAGTTAATGGGACATCTACAGAACCTATCGTAATTTTTTTTTTTAAGATTTTAAGCCATAGAACAAAATCTTCCTTTGTTTTTAAGGAAGGAAATAGACACTCGTCTGATAAAATTTCTTTCTCCAAAATGACTGTAGATAGTCCAATATCACATGATTTTAGAAGTTCCTTGAGATCTGAGAAATTTTTTGCTTTTCTATTGCCAATAACATTATTTTTTAAATCTATTATTTCATATGAGGTATGACTTATTTTATAATTGTTCTTTTTCATACTATCTAACTGAACTTCTAGCTTATTTTTTTTCCAAATGTCATCAGAGTCCAAAAATGCCACATACTTTCCCTTTGATGATTGAATCCCTAAATTTCTAGATAAACCTGCACCAATACATTTTGTATTAACTATTAAACTAATCTTATTATGAGTATTTACAATTTCTTTAATATAATTAAGATCATCAGTATTGCTATCATCATAAATTAGAATTATTTCAAAATTTTTATAACTTTGGTTTAAGACAGAAATTATAGCTTCTTTTATAAAAATTTTTTTTCTATAATAAGGTATTATTACACTGATTAAATCCATTGAATTTATGATAATTATAATTACTTAATATCACATAATATAAAATGAAACAAAAAAATATAATACTATTTATGCCATCTATTGAAGGCGGTGGTGTTGAAAAAAATTTATTTATTGTTGCAAACTACCTGATAAAAAGATTACCAAACTTATCTGTCATCACTGCGTCTAAAAAGTATAAAATTAAATTTAATAAAAATATTAATCTAATTTTTCCAAAATCCGATAAATGGGACAAAATCACTAGAAGAGGAAAGTATCTAATATGTCTTTTTCTACTTTTTTTGGAAATTCGTAAAAAGAAAGAAATTGTAGTTTTTTGCTTTCAAGCACATTTATATTGCATAATTCTTTGCAAATTATTTAAAATAAAAATATTAATAAGATCAAATTCTTCTCCATCGGGTTGGTCTAGAAACTCAATAAAAAGATTTATTTATAAGAAAGTCTTAAATTTAGCAGACAAAATTTTAGTAAATAGTTTAGAATTTAAAAAACAATTAAAACACCAATTTAATTTAAAATCTGAGTGTATATACAATCCATTAAATATAGTTGAAATTAGAAAACTTTCTAAGATTAAAATAAATGAAAAATTTTTCAAGAGTTCATCTTTAAAAATAATAAATATTGGAAGATTTGCAGATCAAAAAGATCACCTTACATTATTGAGGGCTATTAATTTTTTAAAAAATAGAATGGCGATAAGGCTAATGCTAATTGGTGGTGGTAAAAATGAAAAAAAAATAAAAAAATATATAGCCTTAAATAATCTGACCAAGATTGTTAAAGTAAAAAATTTTATGAAAAATCCTTATCCATACATTAAAAAAGCTGATTTATTTGTTTTAACCTCTTTATATGAAGGTCTTCCAAATGTTCTACTTGAGTCTTTAGCATTAAATAAATTTGTTATATCAAGTAATTGTCCTACAGGGCCATCAGAAATACTTGATAATAATAAAGGTGGACTGTTATTCAAAGTTAATAACCATAAAGATTTAGCTAGCAAAATCTTATTTTTTATCTCAAATAAAAATGAAAACAAAAAAAAACTTATCTATGCTTGTGCTAGATTACATAGATTTGATTATAATAAGAATCTAAATAAATATTATAATTTGCTAGTTTCAATAATGTAATATTTACATTATTAAAATATTTTTAGATGAACCATCTGCAATTTTTAAGATAAACTCTTCAATATTGTCAATTTTTTTCATAGGATTAATTGTATAATAATCATAACCTAAAAAGTTGATAAAATTAATTAAATCAACGTATGTGTAACCAAATTCAGTATAAAGATATGGCGCTAATTCCATAAAAATAGGAGGTTTATTTTTTGATAAAAAGTTTACTCCACTTTTTAATACATCTAATTCAGGTCCATCTACATCAAGTTTGATAAAACTAACATTTGTGATTTTATTTTCAGATACAATTCTATCTATTGAATTTGCGTATGAGTTATTTGTGGATTTTTTAATACCCATGTGTTTTAAATGTTGATCTTCATTAGAATTTACCTTCCAGCTAGAATAAACATTTTTTGGTATATGTTTTTCTTCACAGGTTAAATATGATTGTAAGACAGTTATACGTTCAGATAATAGAGGATTCAATTTTATGTTATTTTGCATTTTTTTAAACGCATAATCTGTAGGTTCGATCGAAAAAATCTTTGATTTTTCAAATTTACTAGCAAATTGTAAAGTTTGGACGCCAATATTTGCTCCAATATCAATAATTACTTGATCTTTTTTTAATGACATTTGTATAGCAGTGTCCACAATCTCATGTTCAAATTTTCCAAATAGGTAAATACTTAGGTCAATAGCCTCAGATAAATCAAGGTTCCAATTTATTTTATTTCTTTTGCAGTTAAGATTTAGCTTTAATTTAAAAAAACAAATTATTTTAAATATTATTTGAGCTATTAAAAATTTATATTTAGTTTTCATGCGTCTAAAATTTTACAAAATACCAAATGGTGTCTAAATTTAGTGTAATTCAAACTTTTTTTTTTGGCAATTATTCTTTTTTTTTTTAATTCAATTTCATTTTCTTTAAATAAGATTAAACTTTTATATAGACTGTCTTTTTTATTATTATCAAACAAAATTCCAGTTTGACCGTAATTTAAAAACTCTTTTGGTCCATGAGGGCAATTACTGGAAATAATTACAGTGTTAGACATAGCTGCTTGTACTATGGCAAGCCCAAGCTCTTCCCATAATGATGGAAGTATGAAAGCAGATGCTTTATTCATATAAAAATAAAAATTATCTTCATAACCAGTTAAATAAATATGATTCTGAAGGTTTTTTTTTTTAATTAATTTTTCAATATTTTTTTTTTCTTCACCATCACCTATTATAATTAAATTAAATTTATTAGAATTATTTGTAAATTTTGAATATTCGTTTATTAAGTAGTTGTAGTTTTTTTGCTTTGTAAATCTACCAACACATAAAAAAAAAGGTAACTTATCGAATCTATAGCTTTTAGGTATTAAATTTTTTTTTAATAAATAATCTTTAATATCTATTACAGGGTCTGGCAAATAAAAAACTTTTCCTGTGTTAAAAATTTTATTATCAATTAGTATAGAGGTTAACTCTTTTGTCGGGCACGTAACTCTAAATATAGTATTTTTTAGAGATTTCCATAACAGTTTTCTAATTAAGTTGAGTTTAGGATTGCCAGATATTCTTAAAATAATTCTTGATTGAAACTTGAATATTCTAAATAGAAATAACGGCAGCGAAGTTAACAAATGAACTATGAAATAATCAGGTTTTCTTTTAACAAGCAATAATAATAATGGAAATAGAGAGATTAACATAATTACTGCGTACGAAAATCTACTTGGTATAAAGCCATATTTTGGAAGTAATTTTTTATAATCAAATGTTAAATTAATTTTTTCAATATTATTTATTTCTAAGATTTCTTTGTGTTCTTCCCACTCACCAAAAACATCTATTATTTTAACAGCATATTTTTCTTTAGAGAATTTTGCGAAGGCAGTAGCTGAATTTAAAGTTGATCTAACTGTTCCAACATTACTTAAATGTGGTGACCAAAAGTAAATAGTTTTATTCATTAAATTCAAAAAGATTTTTATTTTTATAATTGTTAAACCAAGAAATAGTCTTTTTGATACCCAATTCTATAGAAGTAAATTTTGTAAATTTAATTGTTTTTTTTAAATACTTATTATCACCATATGTAATTATCATTTCACCTTTTCGTTTTGGTTTCATTAATAGCTTACATTTTAGATTGCTAAATTTATCTATCAATTTAATAATATCAATTAATTTTTTAGGATCTGATGAACAAATATTAAAAACATTTTTTTTCTTTTTATTAACTTTAAAAAAAAGAAATAAAATTTTTGCAACATCCTCAACATAAGTAAAATCTCTAATATAATTACCTTCATGATAGACTGAAAAGTTAGCTTTTTCTTTACATTTCTTTAAATATGTAATGAAAAGCATGTCTGGTCTAGCATAGGGGCCATAAACAGTAAAAGGCCTAAATATTTTTAAATCTATAGGACTGTTTTTAAAGCTAGTTTGAAGTAAGTTTTCACATTTTTTTTTTTGTATTTGCATAAAAATTTATAGGTAGTAATTTTGAATTTTCTTTAAGTGGGTATTTTTTTTGATTTCCATAAACAGAACTGGACGAAGTAAAATAAAATTTTTTTGGTAATATTATCTTACATATTTTTATTAAATTTATTGTCACATCAATATTATTTTTTTTATAAGTTTTTGGATTTTTAAAGGAATACATAATGCCTGGCTGTGATGCTAAATGATAGATACAGTCAGGTTGTATCGTTTTTATTATACTAAGAGATTTTTGATAATCATTAAGATCCAATAGTTTAAAATGAAAATTACTATATTTTTTTAGGATGGTAATTCTACTTTTTTTTAGTTTAGGAGAATAATAATCATTAAAGTTATCAATTCCATAAACATCATATTTCTTTTTTAAAAATTCTTTTGCTAGATGAAACCCTATAAAACCAGCAGAACCTGTGATAATTATCTTCATTATTTATATACTGAATAGCATTTTTTTACAACTCAGCTCTAATTTACATTTTTTTCAATTATTTTGGATATTAATTTTATCATGGGCTCAGTGATAAATGGATGTACTGGTAATGAAATTCCAGTTTCTCCATATTTTTTTGCATTCGGGAATGCTCTAGCAGAAAGTTTATATTTATCTTTATAATAAGACATTAGTGGAACTGGTGTTGCATAGTGTATGCTTGCTCCTATATTTTTTTTTTTGAATTCTAATAAAATATTGTTTCTCATAGATTTACTTTTAAAAAAAACTTGGTATATAAAATATGAATGACTTTCATCAAACTTTTGTACCACTACATTTTTAATTTTTTTTAATTCTTTTTCGTATTTTTTTGCATTAATTTTTCTTTTTTTTAGGTTATCTCTGTATCTTTGTAGTTGGCCTATTGCTAAAGCTGCCTGAAAGTCTGTTAAACGATAATTAAGCCCTAAGTTTGTTACATCGTAAATGCCTTGTTTTTTTCTTAATTCTGGTGGTGTGTTAACTCCAAGTGCTTTTAATATTTTTATTTTATCTATTAATTTTTTGTCATTAGTAATTAAAATTCCACCCTCACCTGTTGTTATTTGTTTGGTTGGGTAAAAAGAAAACACTCCACACACTCCAAAATTACCTACATGTTTATTCTTATATTTTGTTCCTACAGCATGTGCACAATCTTCAATTAGTTTTATTTTATTTTTTTTACAAAAATTGTAAATATTATCCATATCACATGCATATCCAGCCATATGAACGATAATTATACATTTTGTCTTTTTTGATACTTTTTTTTTAATTTCTGAGAATAATATGTTCCCACTAAGTGGGTCAACGTCTCCAAAAATAACTTTAGCTCCTGTTAGCTCTGCCGCATGCGCTGTTGCTGTATGAGTTTGTGCTGGAACTATTACCTCGTCTCCTTTTTTCAAACCTATGGCCATACAAGCAAGATGTAAGCCAGATGTACAATTAGAAACTGTTGTTGAATATTTTGACTTTGTATAGTTGCAGAATAATTTTTCAAATTTCAGGCTATTTCTGCCGTGAGTCAACCATCCACTTTTAATGGCTGTATTTACCCTTTTAATATCATCATTATTTATACATGGCTTGGAAAAAGGTATTTTTATCATATCGTTTGAATTATTTGACAAGTCTATATAAGAGAAATCTCATACTATCAAATATTAAAGTTATATGTGGCATAAACAACATGACTTTATTTAAGAAATTTTAAATTATAAGTACTTAATAAATCTTAATTTTTCTATTATTAATTTCATTTAGTATTCTATTGTAATGTAAATATAAGTCGTTTTTAGTTTTAGAGTTATCTATAATTAGATCAGGTTTTTTTGGTTTAATAAATTTAATATCAACACCAACAACATTCTTAATTTTTCCACTAAATGCATTTTTATACAATTTTTTGTAATCCCTTTTTCTTAACACTTCGATTGGTGTGTCAATAAATATCTCAAAGTAATTTTGAATATTTTTTTTGCACCAGTTTCTAAATCTTTGTGAGGTTATATTGGCAGATATAATCAAATTTATTTTTTGATCTGAAACATATTTTACTAATGATGTAAGTCGTATTGCATTAACATCTCTATCTCTTAAAGTATATTTAATGTCATCATGAAATATTTTTCTAAATTCATCTCCATCAAAAAAAACTGTATTTTTTTTTGTTTTTTTAAATTTTTTAAAAAAATACTTTCCAAGCGTACTTTTGCCACTTGCAGATATACCTGTAATCCAAATTACCACCGATTATTTAATTTTTACAAATATAAAGAGGGGATCTTTTGATAATTTTAAAATATCCATTCTTTTTAAATTCTTGATCATAGACTTTTTTATAATTTTCATAAAAATTGTTTACAAGCTTAATTCCTCTTGGCTCAACACCAGATGCTACAAAACCTTCTAGTATTTCCCAATCAGTGACTCTAAGCTCTTCTTCTTCTACTTTTTTTTCTAATTGAAAATGTTTTTTTAATAATTCATCAGCGACTTCTTCTGTGAATGAGTCAATAATTCTATCTACTGGAAAATTTTTGTCTAAAGTTCTGCCAATCTCATATACGTTAAGCATATGTTTTTCACTATTTGTTGTAATACTGCAAAATGAATTTACATTTTTATTTAGACATTCTTTTAAGTTTTTTAAGGCTTTGTTTTTATCATCTGCGTGATAAAGAACATTGTGGCATAAAACTAAATCAAACTGTCCTTTAAACTTTTCTAAATTTTCTACATCAGCAACTTCATATCTTTTTTTTGCAATCAGTTCACTTGTGTTTAATTTTTCTTTTTCCACCATAGCTTCAGAGAAATCTGTGAAAACAATATCAAGTTTGTATTTATTAAATTTTTCTGCATTTTTTTTCCAAAACACACCCGTTCCACATCCGATATCTAAAATCTTAATTTCTTTACCAATAAAACTGCTCAAATTATATTGATTAAAAATCCACTCATGAAATGAAAAGGTATTTTTTGTGAATTGATGAATTTTAATTCTAGCCTCTAAATATTTGGTAGTACTATACTGTTTTTCTTTTAGATATTGTTTTGAAATTTCTTCTGACATTATATTGAAAACAACCTTTCTATATTTTCATTATTTCTTTTCATTTCGATAAAATTATTATTTGCATCATAAGTTAGCATGTATATATCTGGCATTGTCATTTTTTTCCAGTCATTATATTCAAAATTTATTTTAAAGAAAAATTTTAAAATAATTCCAATTAATACTCCATGGGTGATTACTATTATATCTTTATCTTCATTTTTAAATTTCATAAAAATATTTTCTAAGAAAGGTTTTATTTTATGAAAATGATCTGAATGTGACATTCCATTTCCAATTTTAAAGAACTCATCTTCCCACATTTTTTCTATAACCTGATGTTTTGTTAACTTTTCATCTTTAGGCATATTTATCTCTTCCAGCTCTGATACAATTATTGCTTTAGCACTTTTGTTTTCACCTAAAAATGGTTCAATTGTCTGAACTGCTCTTTTGAAGGGGCTGCTGTAAACTACAGTATTTTTCAAACCTAATTCAATTAATTTCTCTTTTAAAGAATTTGCTTGTATGATTCCATCTTCATCTAATTCTCTTTCATGATCTTGACCAGACATTGATGCTTTGCCATGTCTTACAAAAACTATTTTTTTCACTTCAATCCTTAAAAATTTTTTTCATTACTAAATAATCTTTTTTACTGTCTACTTCTGCCCATTTACCATTGTATCTAGACGCTTTGATCGAAATCTTTTTTTCTATAAGCTTTTGAAATACATCTGTCAAATATAAATTATCAAAATCATTATTAAAATCTTTTTTTAGACATTTTTTAAAATTCTTCCATCCTTTGGGCTCAAATTTCATCAGACCCATATATTGTCCTTGTATATCATTAATTTTAGAAGTTTTTTTCCCAATCTCTATAATTTTTTTATTTTTTGTTATTTTAAATGTTTCAGCATCACTTAATGGGTTTGAAAATCTTTTATCCCATAGTTTTTTCCAAAATGGATCATATGAGATTGTTAATGGATTTTTATCTTTTAATAAATTTTCTATTGCTTTTTTTTCATAAAAAATATCTCCATAAGAAACTATGCAATTATGTGTTGCTAACCACCTACTAGCTTTATTCAAAGAATAAACCATATTGGTATTTTTCCACTTTTGATTATAAAAGGTTTTTAATTTAAATTTAATAAACTTATTTTGTTTGTAGCCAGTTACCAATGCTATTTTTTTAATACCTACTAATAGAAAATTTTGTATTAACTTTTCAATAATAGTATTTTTTCCAACTTTTAAAAAAGATTTTGGATCTTTTGACAAATGCTTAGGTAGCCTACTTCCCCTGCCAGCTACTAATATAATTGCCCTCATTTAAATAATCTTTTAAAGGATTTTATATCAAAGGTCTTAAATTTTTTATATCTCTCTGGATGCCACATCCATCCCTCCATTCTAGAGTTTATTGAATAAATTGATTCTATTACACCGTCTTCTGCCTTAAATTTTATCTTAAAATTTTTTGGACAACTTCTTATTGCTAAATTATGAAAACTATTAACTATAATTTTTTTATTTTGACTTTTTATAAAATGATTTTTATTAACATGGTTTTTAACTTTAAATAATCTAGCACCAAAATATTTTGCCAAAATTTGCATTCCTCTACAAATACCTAAAATCGGAATATCATTTTTTTTGGAATGATTAATCAAAAAATACTCAGCTGAATCTCTGATTTTATTTTTTCCAATATCCTCACCTCCAGAAAGAACAATTCCATGTGGTTTAATCTTGTTTAGCCACTTTTTTAAATAAATATTAGATTTTTTTTTTTCGTATGGAAAATATGGGATTGGAACTGGCATATAACCAGATGAAACAATAAAGTGAAAAAAATTAATATCCAATTGTGGTCTAATTTCTTTATATTTAGAAATTTCTATTCTTTGTGAAATTGCGATTATCTTCATACTATATTGAATAAATTGCAGAAGAAGAACAATCAAGATAAATTGATTTTTTCCTCAATAACTCAGAAAATATTTGATCTCCACAGCCAATCGCTGCTGGAATTCCTAATTCAGCACATCGAATAGACATATGTGAATTAATTCCCCCATATTTGGTTACTAGCGCTAAAAAATTAGAACTGAATACCCAATCAAATCCAGGATCAGCATTTTCAATCAATATAATTTTATTCGATAATTCTTTTATTTTTTTAATATTAGGATTGAATAACTTTTCTCCTTGTACTTTTTTTTGTGTTATAAAATTTGGTGAACTCACTTGGTAAGGAATAATTCTTGTACGTGAAATATCCTGAATTAACAATGGCAATTTTACTATCTGATTTTTCTCATACTTAGTTTTATTTTTTTTAGCTAAAATATTTAACTTTTTTATATCTTTGTAAGAGTTTTTATTTATAAAATTATTAATATTTATATTTGTTAATTCATTTCTTTTTAAACCATTTTTAATTCCATAATTTGCAATAATTTCTAAAATTAAACTTAAATATTTAGTAAAAATAAATTTACTATATTCCCTTAATGAAATTGAATTACCAATATACTCAAATAATTTTATTGCATCTATATTTTTGAATTCATTCTTTTTAAGCAGTTGATTAATAATTTTTTTTTGTTTATCTAATAATGTAAATTTAACTTTTTTTGTTTTTTTTCTATCTATTTTGAAATAAAAATTTTTTATTTTGTCATATCTTTTAGATGTAATATCATAAGTTCCAGGTCTTAGATGTCCATATTCTGTCATGAATTTTTGCGGGCTAATTTTTTTTTTTTGTACGAGATTTAAATCATTTAACATTCTTTTAGTAATAGTATTTAAATTCTGTTCAAATTTTTCTACTTGATTTTTTGATATCACTTTTTCGCTTTCCAAAGAATTTAAAAAACTTTTCGCTACAAAACCATGTCGCGCAAGAATTGAAAAATTGAGCGTTCCGTAATTTTTACATAGAAAAATTAATCTAGGTATTTGGTTAATATCTTTATTGTTAAATTGAGTAAATATTTTATTTAAGTATTCGATTTTCTTAAATACTTTTGATAAAGAATACTCTTGTTCTTCATCAAGAAAATTTAAAGTGAGTAACCTTAATTCATTTATAAAAGATTTTATTTCATTCTTAGAAAGTTTATTCTTAAATTTTTTTAAAATTTTTTTCTTTATATCAAATATATAGGATGGTATTGAAATCTCAAATTCAACTTTATCATGTAATTGTGGTTTTTTTTTTAGTTCTTCTATACCAAAATCTACAATTTTTTTTCCAATTACGGTAGATAGTTTTTGTGGTAAAAATGAATTAAGACTTAATCTTGTATCAATATAAGGTTGGCCACAAATTTGATGCATAAGCGGGTGTTTAGACATATTTCTATATCCCATGATTGCTCTTGATTTTCCCCAGATACTGTCAGTGATCAACTTACTGTACAAAGAATATGATAGCTCTGAGGGGTATTTTCCTAACATTTCAACTGGATTCCAATCTGGCATTTGCCCCAATACAGTATTCTTTCCCAAAATATCTTTTGATTTTTTAAATATTTTTTTTAGTTTTTTTTCAGCACCAAGTAAATACCTCTCATGTTTTATTATAGAAACTTTTTTCCATTTCTTAATGGTGGTTATTGGCCGTACCTGAAATAAATAAGGTTTGAGATTTTTTGTAATAGCAAATTCTATGTCAATGTCATTATTGTCAATTGTCTTTTCAAGATTAATAACACAATTGATTAATTTCTTAAATCTAGGTGATTTAATATTTTCCCCAAATTTTTTAAAAATAAATAAAGTTCTATTAGAATGAGCGCCATGCCCTGAGGTTACAGTGTCCGTCTTTCCAGTAATATCATCATAGTTAATTACATAATAATTTAATCCTGAATCTACGTCTTTTGTAAATAAAACACCACTTACAGATACGTTTGAAATCATTTCTTGAATAAAAACTTGATCTTCATTTTTCTTTTCTTCTTTATAGCTTTCGATAACCAAGTTAATGGCAATCATTATCTTTTTATCTACTATTGGTATATTTAATAAACTTAAAAATTTACCAGCATTACTACTATTTAGATTATCTTCATTTCTTGATGAGGATCTTATTGCTATATATTTTTTGTATTTAAATATTCTAATAATATCTTTAATTATTAATTTTTTTTTATTATTCCATTGACTAACTGTAAATGAATATGTCTTTGGAATATAAAATTTTAATTTTTTATCAATTAAATTTTCAATAACATCAGCTTTACTTTTTTTATAAAAAAAACTTAATTTTTTATTTTTTTTTTTCATTTATCTATTAATATATTTAATAAGTATATTTTTAATTCTATTTAATCCCTTACCATCTACTGCTTTTGTATTTTTTGAAAAAGTTTTATCAATTATTTTTTTATTGTATAAAAAAGAATAGACATTTTTTTTAATTATTTGTAAATTTATTTTTTTGATATCTCCTAAATTTTTTATTAAAGATAAATCTTTAAAATATTTTATAGCATACTTTTGATGTTCATAAGTTTTAATTACAAGGGTGGCTTTACCACTTGATATGGATTCAAACATAACTGTTCCACCAGCTGTAATTGAAATGTTACAACGATCAAAATAAGTTTTTAAATTGTTAAGATTCTGAATTAATCTTACTTTTTTTAAATTTTGAAATTTAAATATCTTATTACTTTTTTTTACTCCTTTTCCAATAATCACAAAAAAATTTAAATTATCATCTTTTAAGTTAATTAGGATTTTAATAACTTTACTTAAAAAATTTTTTTTATCTGCTCCACCAGATGAAATTAAAATATTATTATTGGGATTAATTTTCTTTTTGTTAATAAAGGAATTGTTAAGTAAAATGTATTCTGGTCCTTGATATATTTTTATATTTTTATTTTTATTAATAATTTTTTTTTTTGCAAAATAGATACCATTTATAATTACTCCTTTGTTGTAAAAATTAGGATTCAATTCATCAAAACTAACTACTTCAGAAACATTTTCTTTTTTCAATTTATGTAATAATTTTTTCTCAGCACCCAGTGTATCTATTATAATTTTATCCTCCTTTGTAAAAATAAATTTTTTTAAAAAGCTCTTATTTATAATATAAATTTTTTCGCTTGTTCTTTGTTTAAGAATTTTTTTACCCAGTACATAATTTTTTGTTATAAAAAAAAATTCATACTTACTATTGAATTTTTTTTTTAGATAAAAATAAACTATTAGAGTGCGATTAATATGTCCAAGACCAGAATTGTTTCCATGGTCACCATCTACTCTGAAGAAAATTCTTTTTTTTTTGTTGCTCAAGTGATAATACAATTTAATAATTTGTCTCTATAATGAAAAATAACTCAAAAATATACAAATACTTTATTCAAGAAAATAAAAGAATTAAAGAATTATATAAAAAATTCGACCAAAATAAAAAAAATATTTGCTTGGTCGTTGATAAAAGCAAAAAATTCATAGGAATAGTCACACCAACAGATATTCGTAAAGGGTTTATTAATGGATTGTCTTTAAATTCAAAAATTTCAGAAGTTACAAATTATCAACCTTTAAAAATTGTTGGAAAAATTGATGACAATAAAATTTCTGATTTAGTTTCTAAGAAGAACTTCAATTACATAAATCCACCATTAATACCCTTCATTAAAGAAGATGGGACTCCCTATGACTTAGTTGAAAAGGATCGAATTCAAATAATTAATAATTCTAAAAGACCTGAAAAAAAAATTCCAAAAAAAATTTTATTAATTGGTGGAGCTGGCTATATCGGTAGTGTTCTTACAAAAAAACTTCTTTTACAAAACAACGAAGTTAATGTCTTTGATAGCTTTATCTATCTTAAAAAAAGTAATTTTGAAAAAATAATTAACCATAAAAAACTTAATTGCATAAAAGGAGACACAAGGCATGTAGATAAAATTTTTAATGCGATAAAAAATTGTGACGCAGTTGTTCATTTGGCAGAAATGGTTGGTGATCCTTTGTGTGAAAAAAATCCTCAAAAGACTTATGTTATAAATTATATTGCATCTATAACAATTGCTAGCATATGTAAAAACTTAGGTATTAATAAATTCATATATGTATCTTCATGCAGCGTTTATGGTTCTAATCAAGACAATCAGCTTCTAAATGAAAACTCAAATATTAATCCTTTATCCGTTTATGCAAAATTAAAAGCTATATGTGAAAAAGCTATAATTACAAATTCTGGCCAATATTATCAACCTTGTATCTTAAGACTAGGAACTGTGTACGGAAACTCTCTTAGGCCGAGATATGATCTGGTTGTTAATTTATTTAGTGGCCAAGTCGCTAATAATAATGAAATTCAAATTGAAGGGGGAGAGCAGTGGAGACCTTTTATTCATGTTGAGGATGTCTGTGATGTAATTATTAGAATATTAAAACTTCCAAAAGAAAAAACTAATGGGCAAATATTTAATGTAGTTGGAGAAAATATTAAAATTGCAAACCTAGCAAAACTAATAAAAAAAAACTACCTAAAAGCTAAAGTTGTTATTAAAACCAGTCAGAAAGACTTTAGAGATTATAAGGTTTCTTCAGCAAAAGCAAAAAAAATGTTAAAATTTCAACCCAAATTTAATTTAAATAAAGGCATTAAATCTATGATCCAGTTTACAAAGGCTAATAAAATAAAAAATATTAAACTAAAAAAATATATAAATATTTTGAATTACAATAAATTTTAATAATAAATATGTCGGTATATATAATAGCAGAGATTGGCATTAACCATGAAGGTAACTTAAGAAAAGCTATTAATATGATCGCACAAGCCAAAAAAGCAGGTGCAGATGCTGTAAAATTTCAACTATTTAATCCAAATACACTTTCTTCTAAAGATTCAAAAAAAACAAAAGAACAAAAAAAAAAAATTAGAAAGGAGACACTGCATGACATGTGGCAGAGAGTTAAATTAACTGAAAAAGACTTGGTCAAGTTAAAAAAATTTTCTAACAAAATTAAAATAGATTTTTTTTGCTCTATATTTGACTTTGAAAGCCTAGATATTTTTAAAAGAAATAAGATAAATCGTATAAAGATAGCTTCTTCTGATATTACAGATTTTCCTTTGTTAAAAAAAGTATCTAACTTAAATAAAGTAATTTACCTTTCCACAGGTATGGCTAATAAAGCAGAAATTAATAGTGCAATCAATATATTAGGAAAAAACAAGCTAACATTGATGCATTGTGTCTCATTATATCCCTGTCCACCTGAAAAATGTAACCTTAATAGAATGATTGAATTAAAAAAAAGATTTAATATGAAGGTAGGTTTTTCAGATCATACAATTGGAGTTGAAAGCTGCATTTCTGCAATAGCAATGGGAGCCTCAACAATCGAAAAGCATTTTACTTATGATAAAAAAGCAAAAGGTGCTGATCATGAAATTTCTGCAGACTTTAAAGAATTAAAGGTAATTGTAGATTTTTCCAAAAGATTTGAGCTTATAAAAGGTAATGGAAAAATCACTCCTTCAACTGCTGAACTAAAAATGAAAAAATTTTTTAGAAAATCTATTTATTATAAAAAAAATGTAAATAAATTTTCCAAAATATCAAAAGAGAATATTATAATTAGAAGACCTCATAGTGGTTTAGATCCAGTAATTTATAATAAAGTGTTAAATAAAAAAGCAAGAAAAAAATTGATGAAAAATAATCCAGTAAAACTTTCTGATATTAGTTAGTATAAATTACAAGTTCATAAAATTATAATACTATTTTTGGTTTTTTTGTTCTTAAATTAAACTTCATGCACGTTAATTCTTTTATTCTAGAGGATTTTATTGATGAATTTTTTAGTTTCTCCCAACCAAACTTTTCATAATACTGAGTCATTTTTTTCTTACAAAATAAAAT
>MDTF01008416.1_pt1 | contig 16582 bp, 17 predicted proteins | sample 811191 | NCBI WGS metagenome assembly MDTF01 (sample SAMN05326649, study PRJNA326480) | marine metagenome | isolation source: seawater | place: Southern Ocean | collected 2011 | reverse complement strand
GGGCAGCCGACCCCTGTCGGCGCCGCGCCGTGCCACATTCTCGCCGGTCGTGAGCGGCTCTTCGTCGCCTGTTGGGGAGACGGCCAGGTCGTGCAGCTCGAGCTGGACACTGACGGCGGCATCCGCGGTTCTGCAACGGCGGATGCGGCATCCGATCCATACGCGGGGTTCGACCAGGAGCCGCGGGTCTCGCACGCCCATCAGTCGATCGTCGTGAGCCCCGGTGTCGTCGCTACGACGGACATGGGGTTCGACCTCGTCAGGTTTTGGCAGACGGGATCTCGTGCGCCACGGCTCGTACAGGAGGTGACGCTGCCCCGCGGCTCCGGGCCGCGGCACGGCATCCTGCACCCGAGCGGCCACCTGTACATCGTCGCGGAGCTCTCGTGCGAACTGTTCGTGCTGGCCCCGGACGACACCGGAACGTGGCATCTGGTCGGCGGAACGCCGCTGGGCACGGGGACCCTCGACGGTGACACTGCCGCGGAACTCGCGCGATCTGCCGACGCCACACTCCTCTATGCCGGGGTGCGGGGAAGCAACACGATCGCCGTGATGCGGGTGACCGGTGACGGCGAGACGGTCTCGCCGCTCGCGCTCGTGGAGGCCGGAGTCGACTGGCCGCGGCACCACCTGGTCGTCGGTGACGGTTTGCTCGTCGCGGGCCAGCGATCGAGCGACGTCGCGGTGTTGCCTTTCGATGCTCGCGGGATTCCGGGGCGTGCCAGGACCAGGACCGAGGTCCCTTCACCGACCTGCCTCCTGCGCCTACCGTGACAATCGCCGCAGGGGTCTGACTCCCAGCTCGCCGCCTGAGAGCGGTCACCAGTGCTTGCGCGGAGGTCGAGATGCCGTCTGCCGTTGACACGGCCGTAGCCGGACGCCGAGGGAGCGTCGTCGTCTATCTGGTTGTCGCGTTCGGGTTCACGTGGCTGGTGTGGGCGCCCCTGGTGGTTGCGGCGCTGGGCTCGACCGAGCTGCCGCCGGTTCCCCTCATCTTCTTCGTCGGTTCGTTCGGTCCGCTCGCGGGCGCGGTTGCCGCCAGCGCCTTCAGTGGCGGCTGGCGAGGGGTGCGCGCGGGGGCTCTGCGCACCTTCTCGGTGCGGTTCCGCGGGGTGTGGTGGTGGTGGGCCCTAGGGATGCCGATCGCGTACTTCCTGATCGGCTACCTCACCGCGGCCATCGTCGCAGGCGGCTGGCCCGACATGACGCAGTTCGGACTGACCGAGAAGCTTCCCGGGTGGAACGTGGCAGCCGTGGCCGTCGTGTGGATCCTCACCTTCGGGCTCGGGGAGGAAGCGGGATGGCGGGGCTGGTTGCTGCCGCACCTCGCGGAGCGTCTGTCCACGTTCTGGGCTGCGCTCACCGTCGCAGGTGTGTGGATCGTGTGGCATGCGCCGGCTTTCGTCTTCAACCCGACCTATCGCGAGATGGGCCCGGGCATCATCTGGCGCTCTCGGGAGCGCGGAGGGGCTATGCACTCACCCCGGGCTCCGAGGAAGCAGCGGGGACACTGAGCGACACGGTGCGGTCGCCTGGCCGCGGGGGCGAGTGATCCTGCATGAGCGCCGCTGCAGCGAGAGCGATGGCAGCGGCTGCGATCAGACCCACGAGGAGGTAGTGCCACCACCGCGGCCCGCTCGGTGGCGGTGCAGGTCGTCGCTCGCGCGATCGCTTGCGCCTGTGGATGCGACTCATGCGGCGCTCTCCTCCGGTTGTGGCGGTGTGGCGGCGGGTAGCGGGACGCGCATCGGCGGCGAGATGTGGATCTCTCGAATTCGTCCGCGTGCGGTCAGCACTGCAAGCGGTGTCCAGACCGTGACCTCGTCATGGAAGCTCTTGGCGCGCCACTCCGCCCACGCGAGCAGATGGTCGGGCTCAGCGTCGTGTGTGGAGGCATGGTCGTCGCTGCGGGTCTGGTCCGGATCATCGCGCATACGCCCGGATGGCTCATGGATGAGATCGTCGACCTGTCGGAACGCGGGATGCGCACGGCGTTCGAAGCTGCCGTGGAGAAGGCGTCGGCTGCGCTCGTGGTGACGGAGCGTCCGCGATTGACGCCGCGAGAAGCTGTCGTGCTGAAGGCTCTCGAGTGCTACGGCTCGGTCTCTGACATGGCCAAGGCGTTGTCGGTGTCGCAGAGCACGGTCAAGACGCAGTTGTCAGCGATCTACCGAAAGCTCGGGGTGACCTCGCGTCACCATGCGGTTCCCGCCGCTTACCGGCTGGGGCTGCTGGACCGGTCTGACCGCGTCCAGATGGCCTAGAGTTTCGCGTCCTGCCGAGGGATCACGACCTGCTTGATGATCAGCAGGATGGACGCGGTGATCGGGATCGCGACGAGCGCGCCGAGCAGGCCCAGGAGAGTTCCGCCGACGAGGGCTCCGATGACCACGAGCGAGCCGGGAACCGAAATCGCGCGGTTCATGACCCGCGGTGTCAGCACGTACGCCTCCAGCTGCATGTAGATGAGATACAGCGCGGCAAAAATCAGGGCGGTGATCGGGTTCGTGAACAGCGCGACCACCGTGGCGATGCCCCAGTACAGCACGGAACCGACGAGGGGGATGAGCGTGATGCAGAAAGCGACCACGGCCATCAGCGCGGGGAAGGGAAGTCCGAGGAAGAGGTGCAGGAAGAAGGCGACGACCGAGTTGAAGAACGCGAGAATCACCATCCCCATGAGGTAACCACCGATACCGTCGGTGATCTGCTCGGTCATCTCGGTGACCTTCGCCCGCGCCCGTGCGGGAGTGAGGCGGACGAAGCTGGCCTTGATCGTGTTGAGCGAGGCGAGGAAGTACAGGCTCAGGACGATCACGATGATGATGCCCGAGATCGCCGTCGCGATCCCCGCGCCGACCGCCAGCACACCGCCCGTGATCGAGGCGATGTTCGCGGGGTTGAGGATGAAGTTCTCGACATCGTTGAGGATCGTGCCGATCTGGTCGCCGAAATTCGTCTGCATCCACCCGAACGCGTCCGACTTCTCGAAGTCGTTGATCATCGTCGGGATGTCGCGGATGAACTGAGCCACCTGTGAGATGACCGTCGGCATGATCAGGAGCATGACGCCGGCAATGACCAGGAGGAAGCCGACGTAGACGATCACCATCCCCCAGACCCGTCGCACACCCTTGCGCTCGAGCGCCCGCACGATCGGGTCCAGGCCGAGCGCAGCGAACAGCGCGAAGCTGACGTAGATGATGACGGTCGCGAGGTTCGATACCGCCAGGCCGAGCAGAATCGCCGCCAGTCCGCCCAGGGTGACAGCGAAGCCGACGGCGAAGGGCTGGTCGAGGCCGACCCAGAACGGCCGCCGCTCGGGGGTGCCAGCGGCTGCATCCGCCGGTGCCGAGGTGACGTCGGCGGAGGCATCCTTCGCGGGTGCCGCTGTCGCTGGCGGGGTCGGGCTCTCGTCGCTCATGGTCACACTCTAGGGGGCCGCTCTCTCGGTGAGGGGGAGGCGATACTCTCGACACAGTCCGAAGGGAGTGGGATGACCGAGCCGATCGACCCTGTTACCGACCTGCTACGCCTCCGCGCGACGATCGACAACATCGACGCGGCGCTGATCTTCATGCTCGCCGAGCGTTTCCGGGCCACAAAACAGGTGGGTGTCTTGAAGGCCGAGCACGGTATGCCGGCCTCCGATCCCACGCGAGAAGAGCAGCAGGTGGCGCGGCTGCGCCGCCTCGCCGAGGACGCGGATCTGGATCCCGAATTCGCGCAGAAGTGGTTCTCGTTCGTTGTCGCCGAGGTGATCCGCCACCACACGGAAGCTGCTGACGGGCGCTGAGCTCAAGCGCCACCGGGTGGCTATCGGCGGGGAAGCCTGGTAACTTGGCTCGCTGGGTTCCCCGAACCCGTCGACCCAGTCCGCGGTTGCCGATTTTCACTGTCGGCGAGCGTACGGTCGGTGATCGTGCTCGAATCCGACATTCGACGCCAGCGCATGCGTGCCCGTTTCCGCGTGCCCGTGATCGCCACCCGGGCGTGACCGATGCAGCCAGCTGCAGCGGCTGCCAAGGTGCACAGTGACCACAACTCCTGCGTTAGAAGCGCAAGGCCTTTTCAAGGTCTTCGGCAAGAACCCCCAGTCGGCCGTCAAACGTCTTCGCGCTGGACAGTCGCGCGCTGACGTCGCAGATGAGGGGACCGCCGCCGTCATCGACGCGAGCTTCGCGGTCGCCCCCGGCGAGATCTTCGTGATCATGGGCCTGTCGGGGTCCGGCAAGTCAACGATCATCCGCATGCTCAACGGACTGTACGAGGCAACCGCCGGGTCCGTCACTGTCCGCGGCGAGTCGGTCACCGACACGACGCCCGCCAAGCTGCGTGAGTTGCGGCGCGATCGCGTGTCGATGGTCTTCCAGCACTTCGCGCTGCTGCCGCATCGGTCCGTCGCTGACAACGTCGCCTACCCGTTGCAGCTCCGTGGTGTCGAGCGCTCCGAGCGGCTGGCGAAGGCGGAAGAGATCCTCGCGCTGGTCGGGCTCGAAGGCTGGGGAGACAAGCTTCCCTCGGCACTCTCCGGCGGCATGCAGCAGCGTGTGGGGATCGCTCGCGCGTTGGCAGCCGATCCTGACGTGCTGCTGATGGATGAGGCTTTCAGCGCCCTGGACCCCCTGATTCGACGGGAAATGCAGGAGCAACTGCTCGAGCTTCAGGAGAAGCTGCAGAAGACGATCGTCTTCATCACCCACGACCTCAATGAGGCGATGCTCCTCGGTGACCGCATCGCCGTGATGCGCGATGGCCGCATCGTGCAGATCGGCACACCCGAGGACATCCTCACCGACCCCGCCAACGACTACGTGGAGCAGTTCGTCCAAGACGTGGATCGTGCGCGCGTGTTGACCGCGGCGAACGTGATGGAACGGCCCCGCGCCGTCGTCACCGAGACCGCGGGTCCGCGGACCGCGCTGCGGCAGATGCGCGACGCCTACACCGCCGCGGCCTACGTCGTGGGACGCGACCGCAGGCTCGTGGGGATCGTCACCGACCGTGACGCGATGAAGCTCGTCCAGGCGGGAGAGAAGTCGATCGGTTCGGCGATCAAGCGGGCCCCGCAGAGCGTTCGGGAGGATGAGGTACTCATCAACCTGTTCGTGCCCTCTGTCGAGTCGCCCCTGCCCTTGGCTGTTGTCGACGACCACGGCAGATTGACCGGCGTCATTCCCCGCGTGACTCTCCTGGCAGCGCTCGGGCCAGGAACCGGCGCCACGGGCGAGATCACGATCCCGGTCATTCCTGTTTCGGGGGCAGAGATCGACGAAGTGCTCGCGCAGGTGCCCCATGACGAAGAACACACCAGCGACGCGGAAGAGGTTGTCTGATGGATTTCCGCATTCCTATCGGCCAGTGGGTCGAGACAGTCGTCGACTGGCTGCGAGATAACCTCAGCGGTCTGTTCGATTTCATCACCGTCGTCGTGCGATTCCTCGTCGACGGACTCACCGACATCCTCCTGATCATCCCCATCCCCGCGATGATCGTCGTCTTCGCGCTCATCGGATGGCTCGTGCGGTCGTGGCAGATGGCTGTCGGCACGGTGCTGGCCTTTGTGTTCATCATTGCGATGGACCTCTGGATCCCGACCATGCAGACGCTCTCCCTGGTCCTGGTGGCGACCGTGGTCGCGCTAGCCATTGCGATTCCGCTCGGGATCTGGTCGGCACGAAACGACACGGTACGGACGATTCTCAAGCCGGTGCTGGACTTCATGCAGACGATGCCGGCGTTTGTCTACCTGATCCCTGCCATCACGTTCTTCAGCATCGGGGTCGTGCCGGGCCTGGTTGCGACGGTCATCTTCGCGCTGCCTCCGGGCGTGCGCCTGACCGAGCTCGGCATCCGCGGAGTCGATTCGGAGACCGTCGAGGCTGGCCAGGCTTTCGGCGCAACGCCCTCGCAGATCCTGCGCGGCATCCAGCTGCCGTTGGCGACGCCGACGATCATGGCCGGTGTCAACCAGGTCATCATGCTGGCACTGTCGATGGCGGTTCTCGCCGGAATCGTCGGCGCGGACGGCCTCGGCAAGATCGTCGTCCAGTCGGTGTCGACGGTCAATCTCGCCCTTGGCGTGGAGGCAGGCCTCGGCGTCGTGATCATCGCCGTCTACCTGGACCGGGTGACTGCAGCGCTGGGCAACCGCGCCGACTACCCCTCGTCGCTACGGAGCGTGCTCGCGCGCCGACGGACCGCGCGCGCCACAGTAGCCGCGCAGTCGAGGGACGAGGACACACAGAACCACGTGGGAACGGAGGCACTCCAGCCCACGGGCAGCCGGTGACCACCGGCTGAGGAGGAGCGCGGACACCACGCGGCTTCCCACCAAGAGAAGAAGATACGGAACGAACGAGACATACATGAAGGATGCGTTTCACATGAACAAGCGACACCTCAGCACAGCATTGGCTCTCGGGGCCGTGGCCACACTCGCGCTCGCGGGCTGCAGCAGCGCCTCCGAGCCCAGTGGCGACCAGACCGACGCCTCCGGCGACATGAGCTGCGAGACCGTCACGCTCGGCTTCCTCCCCTCGTGGACGGACGGCCTGAGCACCGCGTACCTGCTGCAGAACCAGCTCGGCGCGCTCGGCATCGACGTCGAGATGCAGACGCTCACCGAAGCGGGCCCGCTCTACGCCGGTCTCGCCCAGGGCGACGTCGACATCTACCCCTCCGCATGGCCTGAGCTCACTCACGCCTCGTACATGGAGGAGTACGGCGACAACATCGAGGACCTGGACGCCTACTACGAGGGCGCCAAGCTCACGATCGCGGTTCCCGACTACGTCGACATCACCTCGATCGAGGACCTCGCGGGCAACGCGGACCGTTTCGGCGGCCGCATCGTCGGCATCGAGCCGGGCGCGGGCCTGACCGCTCAGACCCAGGACGTCATGATGCCCGCATATGGCCTGGACGGCGAGTACGAGCTCGTCACCTCGTCGACCGCCGCGATGCTCACCGAGCTCGGCAACGCCGTCGACGCACAGGAGGACATCGTCGTGACCTCGTGGCGTCCGTTCTGGGCCAACGCGGCCTACGGTCTGAAGGACCTCGAGGACCCGCAGGGCGCCATGGGCGAGCCCGAGGCTCTGCACTTCCTCGGCACCGCCGGATTCTCGGAGCGTTGCCCCGAGGCAGCCGACCTCATCGCCGGCATCCAGCTGAGCGACGCGGACTACGCCTCGCTTGAGGACATGGTCGTGAACGAGTACGGCGAGGGCCGCGAGGCCGAGGCTGTTGAGGCCTGGATCTCGGAGAACCCCAACGCGTTCAGCACCATCATCGTGCAGTGATCCACGGGCACTGACGAGGGGCTCCCGGCCATCTGGCCGGGAGCCCCTCTGCGTGGTTTCGGCATCCGTCAAGGGATGGCGCGTCGCCTATTCGGAGATCGGGTCCACCCAGTAGCGCAGGCTCTCGTCCGCATGGGTCTCTTCGAGCTTGATCGCCCACTCGGCGCTCTGGAAGTACCACTGCTCGACGCCGTCGGAGTCGACGGTAACCTTCTGCTTGAAGCCCATCTCTTTCAGTGAGTCAGCGAACGCGCGCGCCTCGTCGCTCGTGACGCCCGAGTAGATGTACTCCCATGCGCTCGACTCCGGGGTGGCGCTCACCAGGGTGCCGGGTGGCACCGGGAGGCTCGCGTCGAGGCCCTCGGGACGCTCGCCCTGGGGCTCGGCCTCGGGCTCGGCCTCGGGCTCGGCGGGCGCCTCGTCAGATTCCTGGGTGACGGGAGCCATCGCGTCAGCCGTTGCGGCGGAGGCGTCGTCCGCGCCGGTGCCGTCGGCGGTGCAGCCGGCGAGCAGTAGCGCGGCCAGGGCGGCGGCGGCGAGGGCGGTGACGGGGGAACGGTGCGCGGGCATGGGTCTCCTTGGCTCAATGGCGACAGGGGCGTCGACCCGACCGTAGGGGCTCGGCACGTCAGCGTCGATGAGTAAAGATTGCCTACGACGTGCGAGCGGCGACGACAGCGATGACGACGTGGCGGTGGTGCAGGTACGCTGAGGGCTCCCGGCCATCTGGCCGGGAGCCCCGCTGCCTGGTGTCGGCATCCGTCAGGGGATAGTCCGCCGCAACAGCCCGTAGGCGATCCCGGAAAGAGCGACCAGGGTGATCAGCAGCCCGACGGCGAGACCCTCGGGGCCCTGCGTCACGATCCAGCCGAAGACCTGCCCCCAAGCGTTCAGACGACCGATGAGCCACATCGCGCCGACGAGCAGCAGCCCCAGTCCAACGAGGATGACCGTCAGGACGGCAGGCCCGAACCGCTTGTAGATCGTGGCGATCGCGAAGCCGGTCACGAAGAAGGTCATTGTCATGAACAGGATGAGCACCGCGGCCACCGCTGGACCCGAACTCCAGATCCAGTCGAGGTAGAAGAAGTACCCATTGACGCCCCAGCCGGTGGTCGCCTGCTCGACGAATCCGCCGATGACGAAGATCGCCGTCAGGATCGCCGACGTCAGCCCGGCGGTGAGCAGCGAGCCGAGGAAGAACTCGCGGCGCGTGACGCTCATGGCTTGCGAGAACGGGAAGGTCTGGGTCATTCCCATAATGCCGACCGCGAAGAAATACCACAGGGGTGCCTGGGCGCCGCCGCCGTACTTCGGGGCGTCGTAGGGGATCATCGACCAGATCACGATCGAGACAACGAGCGATCCTGCGAGGATGATCAGCGGGATCCAGATGAACGTCTGCCTGTTGACCAGCTGCATGCGAACGACGTTTCCGACGCGGTTCATCGCCGGTCTCCCTTCGTGGTGGTGCGGGTATCGGATGCCGCGGCATCCGTCTCATCGGCGTGCTGCGTCGTGCGCACGATCAGTTGCTGCAGCGACACCGGGCCGAGGTCGAGGCCGGCTGCGGTGAGGCGTGAGCGCTCCTCGGCGGACAGCGCGCCCGCGACCGTGACGGATGCCACCCGTCCGAGGCTCTCGCGGTGCAGGACCTCCCGCCCCGCGACGAAAGCGTCCACGGCGGTGGCGTCGCCGACGATGGCGGTGGCCTGGTTGCGTACATCGTCGGTGGCGGCATCCATGATGATCTGACCCCGGTCGATGACGAGCACGCGCTCGATGAGGTTGGACACCTCGTCGATCAAGTGACTGGAGAGGATGACGGTCCGCGGGTGCTCGGTGTAGTCCTCGAGCAGCCGGTCGTAGAAGATCTGGCGGGCGACGGCATCCAGACCCAGGTGCGGCTCGTCGAAGAAGGTCACTTCGGCCCGCGAGGCGAGACCGATGATGACGCCGACGGCCGAGAGCTGTCCGCGCGAGAGCTTCTTGATGCGGGTGCGCACCGGCAGGCGGAAGTCGGCGATGAGGCGGTCGGCGAGCTCCTGGTTCCAATTCGGGAAGAAGAGCTTCGCCGTCGCGAACGCGTGGATAGGCTTCGCGTCGTCGGGGTATTTCTGGCTTTCGCGCACGAAGCACATCCGGCGCAGTACCCGAGCGTTCTCGTATGGGTGCTCACCGAACACCTGCACGTCGCCGGAGGTGGCGAAGTTCTGAGCCGTGAGGATCGACATCACGGTGGTCTTGCCCGCGCCGTTGCGCCCGAGCAGGCCGTAGATGGTGTTCTTCTGAATCGAGAAGCTCACATCGTCGAGCGCGACAGTATCGCGGTAGCGCTTGGTGAGGTTCTTCACCTCGATCACCGTCTCGCCGGCACCTTCGGGGGGTGCCACATCGTTGATGGTCATTGGTCGCCTTCCGTTGTCGTGTTCTGCGCGTGCTCACGGAGCAGCTGCGCGAGGTCTTCGGAGCCGAGCCCGAGCTTTCGGGCTTCGGCCAAGAGGGGGGTGAGGTAGCGGTCGCGGAATGCCGCGCGTCGCTCGGCGAGCAGGTTTTCCCGCGCGCCCGGGGCAACGAACATGCCGATGCCCCGTCGCTTGTAGAGCACGCCCTTGTCGACGAGCATCGTCACTCCTTTCGCTGCCGTGGCGGGGTTGATCCGATAGAAGGCGGCGAGTTCGTTCGTCGAGGGGGCCTGTGCCTCTTCGGCCAGGCTCCCGTCGACGATCGAGTCCTCGACGCTCTCCGCGATCTGCAGGAAGAGGGCCTTGCCTTCTTCGATCATCCGCGCCTCCGATGTGTTTCTGGGTTAGTTACTCAAGTAGGTAACCACAGAACGCGGGGTGCGTCAACCCCGGCATCCGTGTGGGGTCAGCGAGACCTCGCCCGAGGCGGAGTTGCCGGGGCAAACGGCTTCGGTCAGGGGCGCGGAGTGCGGGACGGGACGGGCCAGATGCCCGGCGCCGCGGGGCCGGGCGGCGGCTCGGATGCCGAAGCAGACGGCTCTGCGGTGGGAGCTGCGGCGGGGGGAGTCGCGGGGAGTTCGAGGGCGACGCGCTCTTCAAGGACGGTGATCGCGTCATCCGAGATCGCGAGCAGGCCGTCGAGCTCTTCGCGCACGCGTCGGTACGCGAGCTGTCGCTCGGCGGGAGTCGCTGCCTGGTCGATTGCGACGCTCAGCAGTTGCTGCGCGGTGCTCAGGCGCTTGCGCTCGTCGGCGGTGAAGGACGAATCGCGGATGCGGCGAGCCTCGCGCTCGGCAAGATCGAAGGCTACCTCGTAGTCGGTGACCGCGGTGCGGTACTCGGTGAACTGTTCCTTCGAGAGCTTGGCGCTCTCGGAGTCGGGGCGGAGCCGGTCGGCGACCTTCTTGGCTCGGAGGAACGCCGCAGTCAACGGCTGTCTGCCGTCGCTCATGGCGGGGTAGGCGATGATCTTCGCCACATCCAGTTCGTACTCGAGCCAGCGCTTGGTCACCGCGTCGTGTGCGGCGAAGAGCTTCTGGAACGGTGTCACGGGTGCCGAACTCGATGGCGCCGTTCGCGCCGCGGTGCCCATTCCGGCGGCCACCGTGTCCTCGACGCGCTGCGCCAGAGGATCTTTCGGTGCCTTGGTGCCCGGAAGCGTGATGCCGATGAGGGGGCGCCCTCGTGCGGCGGCCTGCGCCGCACGGATCTCGCCCTTGGCCTGCAGGATCTCGAGTCGCCGCTTGTGCCGGCGCCGTGCACCGCGCTCCCAGGCGCTGCCGATCATCCCCATGACACCCATCAGGGGGAAGACGAGCCACCAGTAGTCGCCGAGGAATTGGAACAGCTGTTCCACGCGATCATGCTAACCGCGGTACCCCCCGCCGGGTATGGGGGGGAAGCCGGAAGAAGAGCTCAGCCCAACAGCAGCGCGAGGACGGTGGCGCCACCGCCCACGAGAATCAGCGAAACGATGACGACCCACGCGACGATCTTGATGCGTCGCTGCCGGGTCTCGCTGTAGACGTTGGTGTCGTCGTCGGACATGCGATCAGTCTAGAGGGCGGCTTCGGCGATGGTCGGCCCGAATGCGGCCGGCAGCGTCGCGCGCGAGACCTCGCGCAGGTCGGATGCCGACACCGTGAAGAGTCCCTGTACTTCGAGGCTCGGGTCTGCGCCATCGCCGGGAGCATCGGTCACGCCGATACGCAGCACGGGGTAGCCGCGTCCCTCGCACAGACCGCGGAATTTCACGTCATCCTCGCGGGGGACTGAGACGAGCACGCGGCCGGTCGACTCCGAGAAGAGGGCGGATGCCGCATCCACGCCATCGCGTTCGATGATCTCGTTCAGCCAGACGCGCGCACCGACGCCGAAGCGCATGACGCCCTCGGCCAGGGCCTGCGCGAGCCCACCGCTGGAAAGGTCGTGGGCGCTGGAGATCAGGCCCTGCAGCGCGCCCGCGTGCAGTAAATCGGCAAGCCGACGCTCGGCGGCAAGGTCGACCGCCGGAGGCCGCCCGCCGAGGTGGTTGTGCACGGTCTGCGCCCACGCCGAGCCGCTGAGCTCGTTGGCGGTGACCCCGAGCAGGTAGATGTTCTCGCCGGCATCCTGCCACCCCGACGGGATGCGACGAGCGACGTCATCGATGATGCCGAGCACGCCGACGACCGGGGTGGGGAAGATCGGCTGGTCGCCGGTCTGGTTGTAGAACGAGACGTTGCCGCCGGTGACCGGGATGCCCAGCTCGAGGCATCCGTCGGCAAGGCCGTCGACGGCCTGCCCGAATTGCCACATGACCTCGGGGTTCTCGGGGCTGCCGAAGTTCAGGCAGTCGGTGACCGCGACGGGCTTGGCGCCGGTGACGGCGACGTTGCGATAGGCCTCGGCCAGGGCCAGCTGCGCACCCTGGTACGGGTCGAGCTGGCAGTAGCGCCCATTGCAGTCGGTAGCGATGGAGAAGCCGAGGCCCGACTCCTCGTCCACGCGCACCATGCCGGCGTCGTCGGGGAACGAGAGGGCGGTGTTGCCGAGCACGTAGTAGTCGTACTGGTTGGTGATCCAGGATGTGTCGGCGAGGTTCGGGCTCGCGACCAGGGCGAGGAACTGCTCACGCACCTCGTCCGGTTCGCTGGGGCGCTGCAGCGCTGCGGCTGAATCGTCGCGGAGGGCGTCGATCCAGGTCGGGTAGGCGACGGGCCGCTCGTAGACGGGCCCGTCGACCGCGACGGTGGAGGGGTCGACATCCACGATCTGCTCGCCGTGCCAGAAGATCTGCAGGCGGCCATCGCCGGTGACTTCGCCGAGCACGCTCGTCTCGACCTCCCAGCGGCCGACGACCTCGAGGAACGCGTCGAGCTTCTCGGGAGCGACGATGGCCATCATCCGCTCCTGCGACTCGCTCATCAGGATCTCTTCCGGCGTGAGGCTCGGGTCGCGCAGCAGCACGTTCTCGAGGTCGACCCGCATGCCGCTGCCGCCGTTTGCCGCGAGCTCGCTGGTGGCGCAGGAGATACCGGCGGCGCCGAGGTCCTGGATCGCTTCGACGAGATCATCGCGGTAGAGCTCGAGGCAGCACTCGATGAGCACCTTCTCGGCAAACGGGTCGCCCACCTGCACCGCGGGGCGCTTGGTCGGGCCGCCGTCGGCGAAGGTGTCGGAAGCGAGGATGGATGCTCCGCCGATGCCGTCGCCGCCGGTGCGAGCGCCGAACAGCACGACCTTGTTGCCCGCGCCCGAGGCGTTGGCAAGCTTCAGGTCTTCGTGGCGCAGCACGCCGACGGCGAGAGCGTTGACCAGCGGGTTGCCCTGGTAGACGGCATCGAAGACTGTCTCACCGCCGATGTTCGGCAGGCCCAGGCAGTTGCCGTAGAACGAGATCCCACTGACCACGCCGTGCACGACGCGGGCGGTGTCGGGGTTGTCGATCGCGCCGAAGCGCAACTGGTCCATGACAGCGACCGGGCGCGCCCCCATCGAGATGATGTCGCGGACGATGCCGCCCACACCGGTCGCGGCACCCTGGAACGGCTCGATGTAGCTCGGGTGGTTGTGCGACTCGACCTTGAACGTCACCGCCCAGCCCTCGCCGATGTCGACGACGCCCGCGTTCTGACCCATGCCGACCATGAGACGCTCGCGCATTTCGTCGCTGACCTTCTGCCCGAACCGGCGCAGGTAGATCTTGCTGGACTTGTAGGAGCAGTGCTCGCTCCACATGACCGAGTACATGGCGAGCTCACCGCTCGTGGGCCGGCGCCCGAGAATCTCGCGGATCTGCGCGTACTCGTCATCCTTCAGGCCGAGGGCGCCGTACGGCTGCTCGCGTTCGGGCGTCGCCGCGGCGTTCTCAACGGTATCGGCTGCTGCTGCGCCTCTCGGCGCGGCGGTGTCGGCGACTGCTCGGGCGGGAGTGATCGGGGTGCTCACGGGGTGGGACTCCAGTGGTCGAGGATGCCGAGACCGGCGCCAGCGTGCGGGCGACCCCAGTCTACGCGGCGGCCGCTTTCGGCATCCGTGTCGGTTCGTGCTCCTCTTCGGGCGCTCGACGTGGCCGTGCGGTCTCGTCGCAACGGCGCGGATCGTGCCCAACACGCCGGGCGACGGATGCTGCGGGCGGGGTGTCGGGCAATCCGTGCGCCGTTGCGACTGGTGCGTCAGGCCCGTCCTGCGTTGACACGCCGCTCATCACTCGACCGAGTGGCGCTCGCCGCGGGCCGGGGGAGTGTAGGTGCACGTGTCGCCAGCGCACAGCTGCGGTTTGGTGCGCCCGAAGCGGCGGGCCAGCTCGCATCCGACGCAGATGCCGAAGGCCGACTCGGCGAACAGCAGCAGCAGGCATCCGGCGCAGATGGTTTGCGCGATGACCGCCGGCAGCCCCAGCCACCCAAGTGACAGACACCCGAGGAGAGCCATCGAGAATCCGAGCCCCCAGGCGAACTGCTTGGGGGCGGCATCCACCCATTCGGGGCGCTGCGGACGCGTGATGAGGGTGCCGATCAGAAGGGTGGGCGTGAAGCGGGTTCCGACGAAAAGGCGCAGGAACATCTCGGCGGCGAACAGGATGCCGAACCCGCGCATGTACTGCAGGTCGCCGGTGATCACGCCAGAGAGCCAGGCGCTGAAGCCGAGGAGGAACAGGATGCCGGCCGAGGCGCGCACGGCACGCTCGTTGACGACCGGGATGTCGATGCCGTCAACCCACTCGCCGATGACGGGCCGGGTACTGCGGTCGGCGGCGGGTGAAGTCATGGTGCCAATAATACCCCCTGGGGTATCAGTCCTCGATGCCACTCGGTTCGCATGACCGTTCAGTCGCGCCGTGACGTGGGTTCGTCAGCCCTCCGCCCGCACCAAGGCGCGACCGAATAGTGGTGCAGATTCTTCAGTCGCGCCGTTTCGCGGGTTGGCGCGGCGCGAACCCGCACAAGGGCGCGACCGAACCGAGGCCCTACGCTGTCTGCGTGGACTTCTCCTTCGCCTTCACGCCCGACCTGATCGCGGTCTTCGTCACGCTGTTCGTCCTCGAGATCGTGCTGGGCGTCGACAACGTCATCTTCATCTCGATCCTCGCCTCCAAGCTCCCCAAGGAGCAGCAGGCGCGGGCGCGCAACCTCGGTCTTACGCTCGCGATGCTCATCCGTGTCGGCCTCGTCTTTGCGGCGGGCTGGATCATCTCGCTCACCGAACCCGTCGTGACCCTGTGGGGCATTTCGTTCTCGTGGAAGGACTTCATCCTCATCGCGGGCGGGCTCTTCCTCGTCTACAAGGCGGTCACCGAGATCCACCACAAGCTCGAGGGCGCCGAAGAGGAGCATGGCGAGGGCGCGGGCGGCCGCAAGAGCGTGACCTTCGGTTCGGTGATCGCACAGATCCTGCTGCTCGACATCGTCTTCTCGCTCGACTCCGTCATCACCGCCGTCGGCATGACCTCGAACATGGTCATCATCATCACCGTCGTGGTGCTCTCGTTCGGCATCATGCTCTTCGCCTCGCGGTTCATCTTCGCGTTCGTCAACGCTCACCCGACCGTGAAGATGTTGGCGCTGTCGTTCCTGCTGTTGATCGGCGTCTTCCTCATCGCCGAGGGCTTCCACATCAAGATCGACAAGGCCTTCATCTACGGTCCGATGGCCTTCGCCATCTTCGTCGAGGCGCTGAACCTCACGTACTCGTCACGCAAGGCAAAGCGCGAGCAGAAGAAGCGGCAGTCCGTGCAATTGCGGCCCCAGTACCCGGATATCGACGAGTCAGCCGCCGTCGCCGCGGCGCTGTCGAAGGATCCCGCCTCCGGCTCCGTCGGGCTCTCGCGCAAGCCCGTGGTCGGCGAGGGAGGTGCGGCGGCCGCGCCGCACCGGGAGGGCCTCGGCTGAGGATCAGTCCGCGGCGGCTTCGTCTACTGCAGCGGCGAAGCGCGCAGCATCCGTGCCGTCTTCGCGCACCTCGAACACGGTGCCGTCGATGACCAGCAGCGGGACGTGGTCGACGACCTGGTCGGTGCCGGGGATCGGCTTGCCGAGCCAGGCGTCGTTAGCCGCGGTCGCCAGGCCCGTGTAATCGGTGATCGCTGTCGAGAGGTCGGATGCCGCGCCCGCCGTGGTCGCGAAGCCGAGGAGTTCCTCGTCGCTGGGTGAATGATCTGCCGTGACTTGGTTCCGCTGGATCAGCGCGTACAGCGGCAGGAGCGCGTCATCCTCGCCCGCGGCTGCGGCGCCGAGGAGAAGTGCAGCCGCACGGGTCGAATAGTCGGTGGTGTCGCCGCGCTTGGCGCTCACATACGTCATCGGATGCAGCGTCCACGTCGCGGTGCCGTCGGCGACGAAGGCCGCGAGGTCGTCGCCGATCGCCGCATCGAGGCTCATGCAGTGGGGGCAGGATGGGTCGCTCCACAGCTGGATGTCGACAGCGCCGTCTCCGACGACGATTCCTGCTGTCGGGTCGATGGATGCGGGTGAGGGAGCAGTTGCAGCGGCCGGCGAGCACGCGACGGCGGCAAGTGTGACAGCGGGGATGAGGGCGAGGCATCCGACCATGCGGCGCCGAGACGAACCGAACACGCTGCCGTTCTACGCCGAGAGTCGGCGCATCGCCAATCGTTCAGTGAAGCCCACGACGCTCACCCCTGATGTGGTCAGACCATATGGCGGATTCCACCAAACGCCCGGGCAGAACCACTCGATGGTGTCGCGCAGCGGTATCCATGAGAGAGCGCGACACTACCCGGTATGCATATCGCGCTCAGGGAGATCCGAATGTCGGTGAGGCAAAGCCTGTTGGCGATCCTGGCGCAGGGGCCGTGCTACGGCTATC
>MDTF01018163.1_pt1 | contig 16587 bp, 17 predicted proteins | sample 811191 | NCBI WGS metagenome assembly MDTF01 (sample SAMN05326649, study PRJNA326480) | marine metagenome | isolation source: seawater | place: Southern Ocean | collected 2011 | reverse complement strand
CTGAACAATCATCCTTAATTGATTAAAATTCAGTTTTTTAGTTGCTGTTGGATGATTTTAAATACCTCATGCGGGACTCGAACCCGCAATCTCCGGTTTAGAAGACCGGCGCGTTATCCATTGCGCTAATGAGGCTGGACGACTTACTGATTAATTATTTTCCGCCACCGAGGAAGGTTTTCCACCTCCTCCCGAATCGAACGGGAGCCGTTTGAATAAAAGTCAAGTTATTTTTTGTTGCTGTAAGTAAGTCTTAGTGTAGCAATGGGTGGTTTCGATCCACCGACCTTCGGGTTATGGGCCCGACACGCTTCCTCTGCGCCACATTGCTTTATGCCCACCGTGGGGCTCGAACCCACGACCACGAGGTTAAGAGCCTCGCGCTCTACCGACTGAGCTAGACGGGCACTTTGTAATATTAAGACTGATAATTAGAAGGATGTTGTTGTATATTCAAGAAAATTACTCATCAAATTTTTATTCCTTCTTTATCGCGCATATCATTGTGGCCGCATGATATATAATCTATAGTTGATTTAACTTTATATGAATATACTCTTTATACGTAGACTTTTTTATCTATTATTAACCGCACTTGGTGGTCATTATATATATATTACTTTTATCCAGTATTTATTCAAGAGTCTTGACTCTTCTAATATTTATTTCAGACTGGGAAAAACTTATATATCAAATAAGAATACAGATATATTGTGTACTACATACATCCCTATAATTATACAAATTATTGATTATTTAAAATAGTTAGTTCGATGTCTTGTTTCAGCTTTTTGGTAGTTTCAGGTTCGTTATCCACAAAATCACCATTAAATTTGTCCATAGTAGCATTTGTCCCATCATCATAGTGCTCATTTATCATATCATATGCTTTATCACTCATATCCGTAAGAGTGTCCGTCTTGTTCTGCAACTCCCAGCGCTTGTTGTCGCCGTTGTAGATTTTAGCAATATTCTTGTTCATATTTGGGATTTGTATATTATGATTCTCTTGATGTTCTGGATGAAAATGTATGTTTTTAATCAGGTTGGGAATACACTTATACGGGCCACTTTTGAGTAGATTTTTAATGAATTTACCAGTAATATAGCTGGTATCCTCTTGTCCAAATCCATTAAGTACTATATTTACATTATTATTATTATTATTGCCTACTTTAGTCAATAATACTTCAATTTGTTTCCGCATTTCCGCTAATAAATCATCCTTATCCTTTAATTGGCGATCTTTATCGTCCATTTGACGTTTTGTATCATCCATTTGACGTTTTTTGTCGTCTAATAAACTACTAACATCGTCTTCAGAGTAGGTTTTAACAGCATATTTACACGAATTCTTAATATGACTTACCATATTATCCTTTCGAGTGAATACCGTATTACAAAATTTACAAATATAACTCTCGCAGGGTTTCGCAGTGAAATGGCAGGGTTTCACAGGGACATGGCAGGATTTCGCAGGAACATGGCAGGATTTCGCAGGGACATGGCAGGATTTCGCAGTGAAATGATAATTTTCCACAGGAAAGCTGCCAGGATTTTTATGGTCATGGTGGGGACCAGCACCAATGGTGGTATCGGTCCCTTCACACATATTCAATATATTGGGTTTTGCGCAGTAAAGTTCCTGTAAACACTCTTCCGCAGACGGACCATTTAATAGGTTTGAGCAGGTATGCCTGCGTCCATAATGCTTTTTAAGGTGAGTCTTAATAGATGAACTATATCCACATCTTTTACAGGTATATATAGGCATTTCTTGTTTATATATTATGGTTAGAATATATTTTTAAATACTAATCACATCATTTTATAACTTTTTAATAACCATTTTTATAACCATTTTATAACTTTTTAATAACTTTTTAATAACTATTTCATCACATTATAGAATTTTCTAGTAATGTTACTAAATTGTTACCATATCGGGTAACATATTTAATACTAATATATCACATTTCACCTGGTGAAATGAGGCATTTTATAATTTTTTAATAACTTTTTTATAACTGTTCCAAAACGGGGGGGGGGATTTTTTATTTTTACCAAACTATTTCTGAAAATTTTTTCAGGAAAACTTTTTGTACTCTTCTACTATTTCTTTCAGACTGGGAAAAACTTATATATCAAATTAAAATACAGATTATACTACTTTTATTAGTGAATCTTAAATACCAACGCAACTACCTTATTACTCTTTATCTGTTCTTTACCATAGAATTGCTCATAATATCTCTCACACTTAGAGTCCTCTATACCAGGTAATGCCATGTTTCGTATTAATATATTTTCTAACATTTCTTTCAGACTGGAAAAAACTTTTATCTCTAATATCTCTATACAGATTTTTTTATCATGATGAATCATATACACCATATCTCCTACTTTAATACCACAAATTATACCCTTTAGTAATCGCACTTCAGCTGATTTTATACCTCTTAATATTAAACTATAGCTCTCACTCCTCCTGATATGCACCCGGACCCTCGATTTAACAGATTTCCTGTTCATATATTAGTATTTCCCAGTTTAAATAAAAAAAAATCAAATTTTATTATAAAACTACCATGGTATAACCTATTTTAAACTCTCTTACGCACAGGTGACCCCATGCCTCCTAGTTTGACACACATATCCCACATTAAACTGGCACCCGTGGCCAATGTTCCATACCACAATGCCGTATATACTTCCCCCGTTTTAGCAATTACCTCCACCGCAATTAAGCAGGCCGGACTACCCATCAATATAGCCGTCTGGAACAATCCAGCCCAACCACTTGGAGCGCAATAGTTCGAGTGAAACTGACTAACTCCCCAGTATAGCCCCACCAGACCACTTGTAAATCCCGCAAATTTTGATGTTCGCGTCCACGCACTGATCCCAGTCTCGTCTTGGGTAGTTACCCCCATCGCCGCCGCCCCCACCATCGTCACCATGCACATCAGCATAATCTTCGAAGTCATCTTAATAATACCTACTAACAAAAAAAACGAATTCATCAAATTTTATCATACCTAATCATCCACCAGATTTTATCAGATAATAACCACATCCGGCCGATCCGTGTGGCATATCGGAACTCCACGACAGTCCAACCATACACAGAATAAACCAACCACACAGATACCAATTAGAAAAGCACCCAATATTCCCATTTTATTCAAAAAAATAAATACCTACATTTTATCAAATTTTAACAAACCTATTCACCCGCCGTTAAATCTATTACATCTCTATTCATCCCACCAAATGCCGCCGCCGACACAGATGTGGCCACCGCATCCGTCACCATATTAATAAGTTCATCCTTTGTAAGCCGCAGAGACACCACTTCCCCAACAGGTCGCACAGTTCCATACTTCTTCATACGCTTCCTAATCCACTTCGACAAAAGCTTCGTAGAATCACGATACTTCTCGGACTCGTTATACAGCTCCTCAATTGTGCTATTTTGCTCACTAATCTGCTCAACTGCCCGCGACAGTTCATCCGATACCCCACGATAATTATCAGACTCATTATACAACCGCCAGATGGTGTTATTTTGCTCGCTAATCTGTTCAATCGCGTTTGCCAACTTATCCTCTAGTTCAGCCACCCGTTGGATCGCATCGTATGAACACGGGAACACGGGTGGACCAGACATGTGTCCGGTAGTAGTGTTAACCCGCGTCTCCCCACCATGGTTCGTCTCCTCGCCATCCAACCCCTTATGTACCGGGTAAGTTACTGTATTAGAGTCGGCCATTATTAGTATGACACTTATATATACCTTTTCACTTTTATCAAATTTATTACAAATAAAAATTAATTACATACCATTATCCCTGCACTATTTCTACATGGACTATAAATAGTCTACTCGCATGATACTATATTGGAGACAGATTTATCCTTACTATGCTCTATAATACCTTCTAATTCACTCACACGCTCCCTCAATTTTGTAATCTCCTTGATATATTTATTACTAATCGGTTCGTTCCATAACTTTGTCCCTGATTCCAATCCATACCAGTCAATGAAATCTTCCTTCTCCCACGTTGATAGATGGAAACCTGGCATTTTTATATAAAAAAACTTAAATACCAGTATCAAATTTTTAATATAAAAAACTAGTTTAACTAACTTCGTAACTTCAACTGTTACTAATGCTCCCGATACTTTCGCATCACGCTGTCATTGGGACTCGAACCCAAAACTCATGGACTATATCCTGCGCTTTTCATTAAGCTATGACAGCAATTACTCATTTTTAAGTTCAGATGCGTCCGATTTTTATAACAACTGAGTGGATTATCGTGGGCTACCCATATGGGAAAAACCCCAACCACCTTCCTCGGCTGGTAGTTCCAGTGCCCGGTCTTCGTCCTCGCGCACACAGGTTGGACACATTATACTCTCTCTGCTATCTCCACATGAACGGTCAGAGCAAAAATACAGTCTACCAGCATACTTCTCGAAGTTAAACGGTTCCGCACGCCATCCCCCCGAAATAAGACATTCACTCAAGCCGTCCGTCATCACCGGTAACCCCACCCAGAACACCTGTGGGTCTTCGCCATTCAATCGCGTGTATGGTGGTAGCGGGTTCGTCCAGATTTTCACTTTTCTGGCGTATCCCTCCTCAGACAAATCAGTGACCACATGTTGATAGTAAGGGATCACAACATCCATAATTCCCACCAGATCAGCGTCTCCATTTACTTTTACGACATGGTATCTTGACAATTTGTCATCTTCGGCTGAGTCGACCGCTTCCAATTCCTCTTGAATGCGGCTAGACAGACGCCTCCTGTTCCCCCAATCGTCGGCCACAGATATACCGCCTACTTCTTCATTGGACATATGGGACCTGCTCGATTTCGTTTTTGATTACTATATATAGTAATATATGAGTCTTATCAAATTTTAAAAAAAACTTTTAAACTTTAGTAGTATTATTCATATAACTACTCCCCCATCACTATTTTTACTCGTCCATCGCAGCAACCGCGGCCAACTTGGCCTTCTCCGCGGCCGCCATATCGTTAAAGGGCTTCTTCCCCGCATCATCCAGCTCCCCCCACTTCTTACCCGCCCGCTTTGTAACATCGGTAACTGTCACCTTGAGGTCGTCCATAGACTTACCCTCGGCACTAAACATATCATGGCACCGTGCGTAAATACTACCCGCATACTTGTCACAGGCACATGCCCCTGCCATCTCCCCAGTAGGACCACCATACTTCTCGGGAAACGACCCCAGTGCGATGGTGGCCCCGCTACTAATAATCTCCTTGAGAGCCACCACTACCTTATTAAGGTCCTCCTTAATTGTCGCTCGATTCGCACTAAGGTAATACATGTAGGCGTTCTTGCCACGCTTCACCGTCTTCTTCGGCTTAGTCGATGTAGTCGCACCACCAGACGACGTCATATCCCGGAGAAGAGGCTCCATCACCCTCGCTGTCTCCAGTGCCTGCTCCATACTGATACTCGGATGCTGCTCGGAAATTGTGGCCGCCATCTTAAAGAGAACCGCCGCAGCGGCAGGCTTAAGAGGAACTTTGGTATCCGGTGTAGGAGGACTGTTCATCGCCTTGAGGAGAACCGTATCGGTGCCCACCACAGTAGGAGAGTTGGAGTTGATTGGAGTAGACGCCATTGTTTGTTTTTGATTACTCTTCATACTCAGGAACCGATTCAATCAAATTTTATTGAACGCCGTGTATATAGATAAGTTACCCTATATTTTTGTAGGGGGAGGGCTCTACAAAAAAAAAGGTTAGTTGAGAAGAACAAGTTAGTTAAGAGGAACAAGTTAGTGGATTAGAGAGATACAATTGATTAGAGAAATATAGTTAGTTATTAGAATTTATTAGTTTAGTGTGATATGGTGGTGGATGGTAAATGGCTACTACTCGGCAAACGTCGCCTTCTGCTCCGCACTGAGCGCCGTCCAGATCTTGCCGGCCTGGCGAGAAAACTCCCCGCGCGGCAGCTTGCTGTTGTCAGAAGTCCGCATAAGACCCTCCTTGATGACAGCACTGTTCTTCGCGAGGAAGTTGTGGTAGGGGGTCTTCTTGGCGACTACACCGTCAGTAGAAGCGGCCTTGGTGGACTTCGCATCCATCTTCCTGGTCGCCTTGAACATGGTCGTAGAGGTGTGCCACTTGGTTCCCGCCGGGAAAGTGTCCATCTTCATCCCCCAAAGCTCGCAAACCTCGCCCTTGGCGTTCATCTGGGGACGCTCCTCGTCGATGCGGCCGTAGAACAGCCCATCGTGCTTGCCCTCCGCCGTGAACTGAAGCGAGTCGGGGTTCACCAGAACCTGCTTGGCGTGGCGCCCACAGAAGTCACCAACCTTCCGGCTGTGCTTGCACTGGCACGTCCCGTCACCCTCACCAATGCGAGCCATACAGCGAGACTCGGAAGCGGGAATGGGGCGAGGACCAGTAGGAGCACCACGCTTCTTGGCCACGGCGCCACCACCAGCCATGCTGGCAATCGTAGGAGTCTGGCCCATGGTAGCCAGCATGGCTGGGACCGCCGCGAGAATGGATGCCGTGGGCGACGTAGCCGGAGATGCCGTGGGCGACGTAGCCGGAGATGCCGGAGGCGACAGCCGGAAAGCCATGCTGTTCAGCGTTGCCGTTGCCTCCTTCCATGCCCGCTCAGTCTCGGTAAGCGACGCAATGCGCGCGTTCGCCACGGCAAGCTCCTCCCGCAGACTCGCGATCACGTCGCTCTGGTCACCAGCCGCCGCCACCGCGCGGCACAGAAGGTCGTTGATGTGGTCACAAGACATTTTAATGTAGTTGTTGAAAAAGGACTCTAGGTCGTTTAATTGTAATCTAACAATTGGACAGAACTAACCAATCAAATTTTTTAAGCACTTTATATACATGGCTTACATAAAGGGGTTATGACTTGTTTTTTTTGAAAGACCATTGAAGTGACCGTTGAAGTGACCGTTGAAGAGAACCTAGTAAGCGGACTCGACTACAAGGTTTCCGTTGGAGAGGATGAGATTCCACTCATCGGCGACAGGCTCCTCTGAGAAGGTCAGGCTCGTCGGCTCGGGCATGTAGTTCGCTACAATTGACGGCTCTGCCTCCATGAACGCAGTAGTGCTGGTGTCCAGTCCACCGTCAGTCCACATCTGTGACTCGGTGATGGTAGGCATCCCACCCAAGGGGACCGTGAACGCACTTTCACACAGGACGGAGTATTTGGACATGATGACGCGGAAAAGCGGGTGATCGGTGAAGAATTAATACGACCATTAGATATTGGTGTAGCATCAAATTTTACAAGCGGTTCCATAAAGGGGCTACAATAGCTTATTAACGGATAAACCTATTGTATCCCCTTTATGGACACGGCGGGCCCCTGGCGGGCGGTCGTAGTCACAAGCCATAACCATTTTATGTACGAGATGTATAAAGGACATATATAGGTTATTAACGGATAAAACCTATTGTATCCCTTTATGCACGCGGCGGGCCCCTGGCGGGCGGCTGTGGGGCGTTGTGACGTAGTTAGAAGGGACAACCCCTTTATGTACATCGGGTCTATAAAGGGGTTAAAAAATTTGATTGGTTGGTTCTATCCAATTGTTAGATTACAATTAAACGACCAAGTGTCCTTTTTCTAAAACAACAACAACAACATGGCTTCCACGTCTATCCCCACTCATCTGACCGCCCAGATCGGTGCCCTTAGCATCAAGCTCGGACTTCCAGAGGACGAGATGCGCGAGGTAGCGAACACTCTACTGGCGATGAAGTCCAGTGACGGCCCTACTAAGGCCAAGACTCCTTCCAAGACTCCTTCCAAGCCGCGCGAGGCGCCCTCTGACGGTGAGCGCTGCTGTGCTCGCGTCTGGGGTGAGGGCTCTGGGACCCAGTGTAAGGCTAAGCGGAACGGTGGTGACTACTGTAAGATGCATCTCAAGAAGATTGAGGAGGCCGGTGGTAGCCATGACCCGTGCCTACTTGGCGCTGATGGAGACCTCGAGGGGAAGCGCATTGGTCTCTTCTGGGGCCGTGCCGACCAGCCTAAGACTGGCAAGAACACGGCCGGTCAGTGGGTGGTTTACTGGAACGACGAGTCCATTCGCGCGGAGATTAGGGCGGAGCAGGAGGCTGGGACTTACGTGGTGGCCGACTGTGGTCTTCGCAAGGGAACTGACGTGTGCCCAGGCGCGAAGAGCACCATGGTCGCCACCAAGAAGCCCAAGGCTGCTAAGGCTCCTAAGGTTCCCAAGGAGAAGTCTGCCAAGAAGGCCAAGGTCGGCAAGCCTAAGAAGCCCCGTGGGCGCACAGCCTTCTTCGTATTCATGGCCGAGAATCGCCCTACTATCGTGGCCGACATCAAGACCGCGGCCGATGACCACGAGGCTCTTATGGCGATGGGCGTGACTGCTGAGCAGATTGAGAAGGGCATTCTCACCAAGACCGGTAGCGTTTCTATTGGAGCGGTTGGCAAGGTCGGTGGCAAGAAGTGGGCCGAGTTCGGCGACGAGGGACAGGCACCGTTTAAGGCTACTGCTGCTGCGGAGAAGGCTGTCCTGCTCGCTGAGTGGGAGGAGTCTACTCCCACGCCTACTATGGTGTCTACTCCGGTGGCGTCCACGCCTACTCTGGTGGCGTCCACGCCTACTCTGGTGCCTACTCTGGTGTCTACTCCGGTGCCTACTCTGGTGGCTCCCGTGTCTAACGATGTGTCCAGCGTGTTCTCCGATTCCGAGGACGAGGACGAGGGCGCCGAGATGTGGAACTACACTACCCCTGGTGGTATCGCGGCTGTAGTTGCGAATGTGGAGGGAGTCTACATTGCGGTGTCGTCCGAGTGGTGGGAGGCCAACGAGGAGGCGAGTGATGACGACATTGCCGCCAACTCTATCGGCACTCTTACCCAGGTGAAGATTCCCGGTGAGGACGACGAGGATATCATCGGGACTTTCGCCAGCAAGTAATTACGCCTTCGCATCGCACTCACTCATCTATTAACATGTATGATATATCAATAAAAAAAACAAGCTGTAACCCCTTTATGTAAGCCGTTGGTAAAATTTGATTGGATAGTTCGACCCAATTGTTAGATTACAATTAACGACCAAGCGTCCTCTACAACAATCACAATGGCCTTCTCTAATAACGGCACCAACCAGACTGTCGCCCTCGACCGACTTCCACGAGACGCCATCCTCCCACTCATCCTCGGTGGACTCCTCCCGATTGAGCTGGGATCACTCTCCTGTGTGGGGTCGCCTGTGCTGCGCGGCGCCGTCTGCTCTGCGTGGCGCGCTATGCTCGAGCGGGAGTTCCCGGGTGTTGAGGCGGCACCGGGCTGTGCGGCTGCCGTGCTAAGGCGCCCGATGAATCTTCGAGGGCTACGCCGCCGCCGCCTGCGGACCGAGGCTGACCTCACTGCGCAGCGCAACAAGTCCTTCCCACATCGCGTAACAGCGCGGTTCAACGTAGTTCAATGGGAGCACGGCCAGTCGCGGCCGGCGAGAAACCCGGCAACCCACCCTAAGGAGCCATGGGTCAGCTGCCATGACGAAAAGTTGATGGACGCCTGGCTCAGAGACTTCTTCGACGAGGGAGTGGATAGTATTCCTGTGAGGTTATCCTACTGTGGACGGCGTAGAGGATTGGTGAAGAAAGCTATTGTCATGGACCACCGTCACAGGCGATCTGACCGCCTCACGTGGCGCCACGGCGGTGGTGGCAAGAAGAAGGCAGTCATCAAGCACATATAAGCGTTCCTCCGCAAGCACGGCTATCCCACAAGATGTATTAATAAAAAAAACAAGCCTTAACCCCTTTATGTAAGCCGGTGGTAAAATTTGATTGGGTTGTAATGGCTATTGTTCATATTATTTTACTAGCTTTTTGCGTTACGCAATGACTTCCCCCGACACCACCCCTCTTTCCACTCGGACCTGGATCGGTGCGCCCGACATTTTCATTCCTCCGGGCGCCGCAGCCGGCGCAACAGCATGGTCCACGCTTCTACGCCGCCAAGAGCGCCGTGTCGAGGACATGGTCTCCGGTGGCGCAGCTACTCTACACCTTCGCGCAGGCGATAACGATGGTGTGCGGAAGTCCAAGGACGATCACATTGTCTACCACCCCCAACCAGAAGGAACTACTTGCAGTGCGCGTGGCACTTGCGTCGGTTCGAAACTGCCGTCTCCACAGCTGGAGGCGGCAGAACGACCGGTGTCCAAGTGGGCCGGGATTGCTTACACGGGTCATTCCTCAACTGGTTATGAATGTTCCTACTGTACGTTTTCAACGGCAAAGCCGAACACTATTCAACAGCACTGTAAAAAGCACTTTCCCCCGGAGCACGCCTGTATTGGATGTGGTGACAAGTTCCATCTCAAGACAGAATGGAAGCAGCACCATTTCGCGACATGTGATGTCTGTCATAAGACACTTCGGGTTGGAAGCATGGTGGCTCACAAGAAAACGCATGACAAAGCGCCTTCGGGGGGACTACCACCCAGTCTTGATGTGGCCGGAAAAGCACAAGAGTGGTTTGACAAGTCGACTGGTCACGATGCCATGTATGTATTCTCGGTCCCAAACAGTAGTTAATAAAGAGCTGATTCAGTTGGACCAATAAAAAAACAAGCCATAACCCCTTTATGTAAGCCGGTAATAAAATTTGATTGGATAGTTCAAACCAGTTGTCATATTATTTTACGAGCAACTCGCTTACAACACCAACGATGTCCACCGACCACGCCCATCGCCACCCCCAACCCGGCGATATCTTCCGCTGGAACAAAAATGTAAGCAGAAACGCCCAAGGCACCGAGTTTACAATTACCGACGTTGAGGAAAGCTTTGGGACGTCGTACAGAGTCGGCATTCTGGGGCGCCTGCGCCGTATTTCAGGCGACGACCTCAACTGGACCGCTGACTTCGTTCGAGAGGGACCTCCACCACGCATGGCTCCCCCCACCCTAGAGGCGCGCCGCGATGCAGCCTATCTTAATGCCAAAGCGTCGAGCTGGATGGAAGGTGTAAAGGCTGGTTGGAGAAGAGCTGACGAGTTTGAGGAGAGCCGAGCGCAGCACGTTCGCGCCCATCAGCTTCGGAAGGAGACCAAGGAGTTGGAGAGACAAACTACAGATGACCTCATAGCCGCCGGTCGCAAGGTACTCTCTGACAACATCGCGGCCGATCGCGTGGTTTTACTACGTAAGAAAGTGGAGGCCTTCTGGGCGAAACACTCGCCCCATAAGCTTCCTCAGCTCGACGACACGATGGCTAGTTTTAAAGGCAGGGAAGACCGTCTGGCGGAGGAACTGGCGGAGGAACTAGCCGCTGCTGAGGCCAAAATGGCCGAGCTGTCGATTATTATTCGGAGCGCGGCGGGGCCCATCGTGCCGCCGTTACACCGCGGTGCCTTGAACGCCGCTCAGAAGGAGGGTTTACTGGCGCACCAAGACGAGGCAGATATGCCGGCATGATCAGCTGGGGGGGGGTAGAGACATTACTAATAAAAACTATATACCATTACTTCTAATTCATCTTCAAAAATAAATCTGATTAGCATCGGTTGATTGTTCTCAATGGCAATCAACCAAAGCTTTTCTTTTCTAATAACTTCTACCGACAAACATGTATTCCTCCATCAAAACTACGACCCCTACGAGGTCTTCCAGGAGAACATGGACGACATCAATAAAAAACAAGCTGTAACCCCTTTATGTAAACCGTTGGTAAAATTTGATTGGTCTATATGTCCCAGTTGTCATATTAATTTTCACAACGTTTCTTCCTCGTTTATTCCCCACAGTATGAACGCTACTCTCGTCTCCCTCGCCAAGCGCAATGGAGCTAAAGCGGCTCGCGACCGCAGCGCCGTCAGAACATTGGGTGGCATTGGTTCCGACACCATCCGCTCCCGCCGCCCCGCTCGTGGCTCTAACGCGGGTAGGCGCTACTTCAGTGCCGTTGCCATTCAGCGCGCATGGCACCACCACACCGCCGCACTCTATGGTAAGGCGATTCTCTACGCCATGAAGGCACTTGGGCTCCCCGGCTCCCCGGCCCTGGTTTACGCCGCTATTGCCACCAATAACGCTCCACCGACCTCCCCCATGACTTCACAAGACGCACTAGACGCTCTTTACCTCCCCGGTAACCTCTTCGAGAGCGATCCCATCATGGATGCTCGCTGGCTCGCCACCGTCACGACGCCGTTTTAACCACACGCTACCGTGGTCTTTCAAAAAAAACAACCTGTAACCCCTTTATGTAACCGTTTATAAAAATTTGATTCATGTGACTGTTATTACCATATAACATATTCAATTGTAGCTTTAAAGTTACCAACACAACCACCGAATGGACTGCTGTAGCTCCGCAGATTCGGATATGGCAGAGCGACTCCGCCAGAAAGTCCTGTGGTTAGAACAATCGCTTGTCCAGGCAGAAAAAGAACTCCGCATAGCACATGACCTCTGGTCAAATGTGGTCGACGGACGCTTAAACAGAGGCTACCATGCGGGAAATGAACTAGGTTGGGGCGAATACGGCGTCGAGACCATGAACTCCCTCCAAAAAAAATATCGTATATGCCTCGATGAGGTTTACATGGTGAAAAGTTGCTTGGCGGATGGCCAAAAACTACTTGACGGCTGCCTGGCGGATGACCAAAAACAACTTGGCGGCTGCCTGGCGGCCGGCGAAGCGACAGCGGAACCCATTGACACTCTGGATGATGGCAGTGTCACATTTATCGCCACAGTAAACGCCAGGTGGAACGCTGACCAAAAGTCCTTCCACGAGGCGGACCGCGAGTGGGCTGACCTGCCTTCCGCAGCGGACGACTATCTACCCGATAAGGACCACCTATCCGTGCGTTTCAACACCAGTGTCGTGATTAGCGGCATTACTCCCGGTTCCCTCGCCATCTGGATTACCCTCCCTGAGGAGGACTGGCCTAAGCAGTTCCACTCCGGTCGCCCCGGTTGCCCTCCCGGCTATGGCATGTGCCTCTCAATCGAACGTCGTGCAACCATCTACGCCGAGCGCCCCGACCTATCTCCCTGTTACAAGCGAGGTGCGAATAACGACCTCCTCTACGAGGAATGGTACGCCCTATGGGACGCCTCGTTGATGGACGTTTCTATCCCGAAAGTCCAGCCCAAGAAGTTTAGATTTGCCGCACCCATCGAGAAACTTACGATGCTAACATCACTACCCCTAAAGAAGCTCACCAGTATCTCCGCGTTGGATAACCACTCATACGTTATGTGTGCCGGCGGAAATACCTCCCCCTCCATCCCTTATTGGTGGCCTAAAGATCCCGCCACCGAGTCTAGCATCCGCGCCCTCTTCCAATCTACCTTCTCATAATAATTAAAAAAAATAAGCTGTAACCCCTTTATGTAAACTGGAGAAAAATTTGATTGATATCAAGTATCATATCTAAGTATCATATTTACAAACGCTACATTATGGCTTTTACTTACTACAACACCACCGCCGACAGCCGCTCCAAGGGCTCCTCCTACGAGGACGAGATGCTTTCATGGGCGGCGGCATCGGCTAAGAACACGCGTGTCACCCGCTCCTCTACTACCACCCGCTCCTCTACTGGTGCCACTCCGAAGAGTTCCGGCTACGCCCCCACACCCCAGCTTCCTGGTGCCAACACAAAGGGTTTCGCCGGTCGCAAGATTGACACCTACGACAGGTCGTTTGATGGCGCAGGTCAAGATACCATGTGTCCACATGACGAGGGCTCTGCCGCTCTCAGTGGCTATCACGATGATGGTTTCGTGGTATCCGATGATGAGCCAGCTGATCATGGTGGTGGGGCCGGAGCTGCCGACGAAGACGATGGTTCTGCGTGGGACCCTGATGATACGTCTATGACAACCCCGATCCGCTATCGCGCAGATTCCTACGTTTCTCCTCCTCCCCGCCCTAAGAAGAATCAGCCCCGTTGGACCAAGAAGACGCATGTCCCCGAGTCGGATAGCGACGCCGACCTACCCACCCCAGAGTTGTCTAGTAAGTCTTCGCTGAATGATTTCCTCGCGGCCGTGGGTCTGGATGACGGGCGTATCGATATTACCCAGTTCCCCCCCATCCCTGACCTTATGGACCAGCTTCTGGTCCGCTTTGGCCGCATCGCCACACAGTTTGAGGACGCCGGTCTTACTGGTCTCGAGGCGGGCTCACTCCTCGTGAAGATTGTTGATGCTATCGACTATAACCCCTCTGGTTCGGATGACTCCGATAGTGACTACACCCCCTACGTTCACCACAGTGAGATGACGAATGGACCGCCTGTCGCACAGTCCACCGAACAGTCCAGCGAGTCGGATGGCCCGCCACCTATCGAGTCGGGTAGCGACAGTGACAGCGATTACTCCCCTTCGGACTCTGATGACTCCGACTCCGACTACGACTACGACGGAGATGGCCCCGATAGCCAGAGCTAAACCACCTCATTACTTGCTTCTTACAATAAAAAAAACAAGCCATAACCCCTTTATGTATTTTTTTATGAAATCCTAAAAAAATTTGATTGACCTAGGATATTTGATCTAATATCAGATTTACAAACGACTTACCTCGCTTATACTACAACTACTACAAACATGTCAACTACTTCCTCGAACAATGGTGTGGCCGGCCAGCTCCGCGCCAAGGCTGGGGGCCGTCCTGCTGGAGGCCGTGCCAAGGCAGGTGCCACCAAGGCCGCGTTTGAGGCTACCTTCACTTGTGTTAACGGCAAGACCATGGGCCGCATCATTGGTACCGGTGGCAGCGGCACCAAGCGCATCACTAATACTACCCGTTCAAGGTTCTCTAGGTCCGCTCCCTACCTCCGTGGGGACCGCGATACCAATACCATTGCTCTTACTGCTCGTGGCGAGCATGGTGCGGAGGCGGTTCGCTTCATGGCCCAGATGATTCTTGATGAGCAGAACTGGGCTACCGGCAAGACCACAGTCTGTCCTCACCCCCACCGCTACGTCCCCGTGGGCGATTCCAAGAACGTCCGCCACGTCATTGGCCAGCGCGGCAATGGTCTCCGCGAGGTTCAGAATAAGGCCGGCAAGGGTGTCTTCATCGTACACAAGCCTGACCACAACGCCTATCTGATTGAGGCCATGACTGAGCGCGATGTCGCCCTTGCCGTCAGCTTTCTCAATAGTCGCATTCAGAGGATTGTCCTCGAGCAGACCCCTCGCACCACTACCGTCGATATCCATCCTCCTGGAGATGACGGTTCCTCTGGTGGTGGTGCTTCCTCTGGTGGTGGGGGTGCTTCCGATGCGCAGAACCCTTGGGCTACGCTGTCCTCCAATTCCAGCGACGACGACGACGAGGATGACGATGACGACGACGATGGGATGAACTTCTCATCTGCCGCCATCGCAAGCCAGATTCGCCATCATATTGGCTCCATGAATTCAAACTCTTCTGGTCACCAGAACCGCCACCATCAGATGGCCCGTATGGCCGTCGCGGATGCTACTGGTTGTCACCCATCTTTCGTCAAGGACCACCAGATTCAGGCATACATTCGTGCCCAGGCAGCTATCGCTCAGACCGCCCTCCGTGACATGGACCACACCAAGGCCGTGGCGCAGCGCGATAGTGACGCAGAGTCTCTTTCCTCCTCCGACCTCGACCAGTTCCCTACTCTTTCGTCCGCTACTAAGCCCTCCCAGGTCACTCTCAAGGTCACTGAGATCCACTCCGAGCCAAAGCAGTTCGATATCAAGCTGCAGGAGGGCCATTTCGCTAGTGCTCTCCTCCCGGTCACTGCCACTTCCTCCGTGGCTCCGCCCGCTCCTCCTATGCCTACTGGCATGTCCCGCCAGTTTTCCTCCGCGGCTCCTCCTATGCCTACAGGCATGTCCCGCCAGTTTTCCTCCTCTGCCCCCACAGCATCCTCTGCCCCCACAGCATCCTCTGCCCCTCCGCCCATGCCCCCAAGCGTCCCAGTTCTCTTTCGCTCTCATACCGCAAGTGTTGGTTGCGATCTCAGCGCCGCACTCCGTGATATGCCCGCGGCCGTTTCACAGTTTACCGCTGCTAAGTCCACACTCGCAGACACTCCCCCCACATCCCCGACCCGGGACGGCAACTACCTTTACACCACACCACCCACGTCCCGCAGTTGGGGAGATATGATGGATAGTGACGACGACGACAACGACAACGACAACGACCCTCCTGCTAACCGCCCCGACTCCCGCTTCAATTTCACCACCGCCTACGACCTGGATGGTCCCGATATGCCCCCCTCTGGCTCCTGCTAATCCTAACATAACACACACACATCCACACATTATCCCCTCTAAAATAATAATAAAATCCCTTTTTTTTACGCTTTGGATCCATCGCGTCGACTTGCTCCACTCACACCAGGTGGGGCGACTCCCCTAATCACTAGGTGAAGGACCCGTGGGGCGACTCCCCTAATCACTAGGTGAAGGACCCGTGGGGGACACTAGGGGGCACTAGGGGGCACTAGGGGGCACTAGGGGGCACTAGGGGGCACTAGGGGGCACTCCTTAATCACTAG
>MDTF01012898.1_pt1 | contig 16588 bp, 9 predicted proteins | sample 811191 | NCBI WGS metagenome assembly MDTF01 (sample SAMN05326649, study PRJNA326480) | marine metagenome | isolation source: seawater | place: Southern Ocean | collected 2011 | reverse complement strand
TAGAAGCTGGGCTTATAGGGTCTGACATCACGTTGTTTGCAGTACGATTTGGCAGAACGGCACCAGGTCTTTTCTCTGAGGACGCTGACCAAGTTGAAGCAACTAAAGCGAGGCTTTCTGATCTGTGTGATGCATTCTTTAAAGATTACGACATGTCTACTGACAGAGATCTATTCACGAATTTGATGTCAAAATATAAAACCGACATCGCTCCGGAATATCTTCCTTCCTTCTTTGCGACAGTTGACGACAAGTACAAGGGGTCAATTTCTCGTTACGCTTCAAAAATGTACTCGAAGAGTTTCCTTGTCAACGAAGAATCAGCGCGTGCATTCATAGAGACACCTTCAGAGAAAGCATTAGAAAAAGATCTAGCTGTAGCTGCAGCGATGAGCATTCTCCAAACTTACTTTGGCTCTATGGAAAGTGAAGCACAAGACAAGTTCGATGAAGGCTATCGCCTCTTCGTTAAAGGACTTCGCGAGATGCAGCCTAACAAAGCTTTCTACCCAGATGCAAATTCAACGATGCGCTGCACTTATGGCCCAGTAGGAGACTACTCCCCTGCAGATGCTGTTCAATATGACTTTGTAACTACAACAGATGGAATTCTCCAAAAAATGGACAACAGCAATCCAGAATTCGTAGTTCCTGAACGCCTAGAAGAGCTCTTAGTCGCTCGTGACTTTGGTCAGTATGCTGATGAAAATGGTGAACTTATTGTCTGCTTTCTTCACGGAACCGACATTACAGGAGGAAACTCTGGGTCACCCGTAATGAATGCAAACGGTGATCTTATCGGACTGGCATTTGATGGTAACTGGGAAGCAATGAGTGGAGATATCGCATTCGAGCATGATCTCCAGAGAACGATCTCAGTTGACATCCGTTATGTACTTTGGATCGTAGATAAGTTTGCAGGTGCAACGAACATTATCGACGAACTTGACCTTATTTACGAAACTCCAGAAATGGCTGCCCCCGCAATGGAATTGGTTGACTAAGTCTGACACAACATTCATTCGTAACCCCAGAAAGTCTCACCAGACTTTCTGGGGTTATTGATTTACCTTTACATCGTGAGAATAGATATACTGACAGTACTTCCAGGACTTTTAAAAGGACCATTTGCAGAAAGCATTGTGAAAAGAGGGATTGAAAAAGGCCTTGTTGAGGTGAACCTTCATGACCTCCGTGATTACACGACGAACAAGCATAAAAAAGTTGACGACACACCCTTTGGTGGTGCTGCGGGAATGGTTTTAGCGATGCAACCTCTTCACGATGCAATTGTAAAATTAAAGAGCGAGAGGGATTACAACGAGGTGATTTTCTTAACACCCGATGGTGAGAGACTTGCTCAAGGTCGGGTAAATCAGCTTTCACTTTGTGGTAACATCCTCATGGTATGTGGTCATTATAAAGGAATAGACCAAAGACTAAGAGATCACTTTATCACACTAGAAATATCGATTGGAGACTATGTTCTGAGTGGTGGAGAGTTGGCAGCAGCCGTCTTAACTGACGCCCTTGTGCGCCTAGTCCCTGGTGTTATTGGCGATGAAATGAGTGCCCTCACAGACTCGTTTCAAGATGGATTGTTAGCTCCACCTGTTTACACCAGGCCAGCTGAATACAACGGCTGGAAAGTACCTGAAGTATTGCTGAGCGGTGATCACAAAAAGATCCGAGTTTGGGAAGAAGAAGAAGCTCTAAAAAGAACCAAAGAGCGGCGACCTGATTTGCTTGATTGATAAATGAAAAAAAATGCAGATGGTGCTCGATTTATTCGTAATATTGCATCCCGAATTTAAGCGGATTTAAATATATCATTATGGAGCGTATTAAAGAGATTACAAATTTGATGGTGGAGTCACGTGAGTGGCCCAAGTTCGGAGCTGGTGACACAGTAACTGTTACTGTAAAAATTACTGAGGGTAAAAAAGAGCGTCTTCAAGCTTTCCAAGGTGTTGTATTGCAACGACGTGGAGTAGGAATGACAGAAACTTTTACGATTCGTAAAATGTCAAGTGGAATAGGTGTTGAGCGTATTATCCCGGTCAACAGCCCTCACATAGATAGCATCATCGTAAACAAAAGAGGAGTTGTACGTCGTGCACGTATCTTCTACTTACGTGAACTTACCGGTAAGTCAGCTCGTATTAAGGAGCGTCGCGGATAAATCAAGAATTATAACATTACAAAAAAAGCCGTTCTTTTCAAAAGAAACGGCTTTTTTTATGCCATGTTTGATCAAAGAGTCCACCAGCAGCCGACAAGAAGGACCTGAAAACTGTTTTACAGAAGCACTTCGTGAAGCCCTAACCTAGCAAATCATCTACCCGAGCTAGAATCGACAACTCGCGAGATTCAGTACTGGACACAAGTTCGACACAACGCGCAAGTGTTAACGAAACGAACTCGGAATCATCCAAATCGGCAGTATTTACACGGGCATTAAGAACAGCACCCAAGACAGCTGTTCGCAGACACATGGCGCCAACTCCAGCGTCTGTGATGGAGTTGGGGTTTCCGAACGCAGCCATCGCTTCTGCTACTTCTAGAGCGTTGTGAGCAATTTCTGCAACCTTCATCGGGATTTCAATGGCGTGTTTGGTGGCAGCTTGAATCGCCGCTGACCGAGCTGATTTTTGTGCACTGGATGACTTAGGCAGACCGTAAGCATCCATAATACCATTGAAAGCCGCAGTATCAGCATCAACAAGCGCAAGGAGGTGTGAGTGATACACTTGACCTTTGTCAGCCCAATCGCTAAACTCTTCCCAACGGTCATCCCAACCGCGCTTATTTGCGCTTAGGTTAGCCACCATGGTTGACAGAGCAGTACCAAGAGCACCGGAATAAGCTGCAATCGAACCACCGCCTGGAGCTGGTGATTCCGAAGCTGTTTCTTCTGAAAATGCGCGCAGGTCTTTCTCGAGAAGGGGGTATGCCCCACGACCACCAATGAGATACTCAATGATTCGTTCCTCTGGACTGAATGGTGCAAGATCATCGAGACCAAGTGATTTTACCGCAATTTTAATTTTTTCTGTTTGTGAAATACCTGTCGATCGCTTCTGCTTGCGAAGAAAGTAATCTGCTGCGTCAGTCATCACTTTAAGAGGAACGAGACCAACAAGTTCAGAGCCTGTAACACGAATACCACGAGCTTGAGCCTTGGTACAAGCCTCATCAAAAGCAATGTGGGTAGGTGTGATGTTAATGTCCGTTAGATTTAACGACAGCTGTGCGATACCATACTCTTCGATATACCATCCAATGCCTTTCACGGATTTAAGAGAACCTTCTTGACGAACAGGTTCACCATTTTTATCTTTGATTATTTTACCGGAAATCACTCCTCCCTCTCTCTTTATTCTTCCAGCCTCACGAATGTCGAAGGCGATGGCATTTGCTTTGCGCGCAGAAGTCGTATTGAGATTGATGTTGTATGCGATTAGAAAATCTCGTGCACCTATTGCCGTGGCACCTGTTGAGCGTGCTCGGTCGTTCAATTCTGAAGGGCCAAAGTCTGGTCTGGCTTCCTGACTGGAGAGCTTCTCCAAACCTTCGTACTCCCCTTTTCGGCATACTGCCAGGTTTTTACGTTCTGGAATCAAAGCTGCAGATTCATAATGGTATCCTGGGATTCCTAGCTCTTCTCCTACTCTTTTCCCGAGTGCATGTGCAACCTGAATGCAGTCCTCCATGGTGACTCCCGCAACTGGAACGAAAGGACAAACATCAGTGGCACCCATGCGAGGGTGCTCTCCGGTTTGCTTAGACATATCGATAAGCTCGGCTGCTTTTTCGATGACACGAAATGCTGCTTCACCAATTGTTTCAGGTGGGCCCACAAAAGTAATCACCGTGCGGTTCGTGCTCCTACCTGGGTCGACATCTAAAAGACGACATCCTTCCACAGTTTCCACCACAGCTGTAACAGCATCAATGATTTCTGGGCGTCTGCCTTCAGAAATATTCGGTACACACTCCATTAATCTATGCATACAACTAAATTACTTTAGTTGGTGCCTATTCTAATTCTCTTACCCCACCCAATGTTCACCATTTACATACACCTTTTCAACAACAACATCATTCAGTCGATAAGGAATTTCCTCCAGACCGTTCATCCGACGTGTCACGAAGAAATTGGCAAGCTTTCCTGGCGTAATCGTACCGAGCTGATCCTGAAGCTCCATAGCCGCAGCGCCATTTAAAGTTGCAGCAGCTATTGCCTCAATAGGCTCGAGCCCCATCTTTAAAGAACCCAAACGAACGACTTCAGTCATATCTCCTGAAGGAGAAGTCCCTGGGTTGTGGTCTGAAGCCAATGTGAGAGGAAGACCCGCATCGACAAGCTTTCTACCAGGGGTGTATGGCAATCCAAGGAAATGGGAGCAAAGTGGAAGAGCAACTGGAAAGGTCGGCGAGCCTGAAGCAAGAGACTCTTTCAAAGCAGAAACATCTGCATCGTCGATGATTTCTAAATGATCAACACTGAGCGCCCCTCCACTAACGCAAAGGTTTACTGCTCCAAGTATATTAAACTGATTAACATGTACTTTACACTTAATATTCAACTTACTTGACGCAGCCATAAGTCGAGCTGTATCCTCTGTTGAAAAGTAGCCGGTTTCACAGAAGGCATCAACGTAATCGACAAGCCCCTCAGACACGAACTGAGGAAGCATATCGTCAATAACATGGTCTGTATAGTCAGACGAATTTTCGAATTCGGGAGGTACCGCATGACAGCCCAAGAATGTTGCGCGAAGAGGAATAGGTGAAACTTGCTTGAGCCTCTTTATCACCCGGAGCATCTTCCTCTCTGCTTTGAGAGTCAACCCATATCCTGACTTTATCTCTAGTGCACCCACACCCAACCTCACGATTTCAAGCAAGCGATCTAATGAACGATCAAAAAGCTCATCTTCAGGAAGCTTTTGTAAAGCGATAGCCGAGTTTAAGATCCCACCTCCCTTGGATGCAATTTCTGCATAGGATAAACCGCGAAGGCGATCTAAAAACTCACCAGCCCTGTCGTTTGCATACACCAAATGTGAGTGACTATCACACCAAGAAGGAATGATGTATCGGTTGGCACATGAAATGGTTTGGGCTTTCCCCGAAGGGATTTTAGGGCAGGTTGACATGGGGCCAAACCCCGTGATTTTCTCACCCACAACTTCCATCCACGCATTTTCGAGGACTGGGAAATTCTTCATTTCCTCCCCCGCCACGAAGTTGGGTGAGGTTTCGTAACAACCCACTAGTCCTTTGATGTCTTTAAAGAGTGCTCGCATAGGCCGCAAGTTATATCTTGCAGTCCATGGCAGGTAACACTTTAGGTAAGGTATTTCAAATTACTACTTTCGGGGAGTCACATGGCGTATCCATAGGCGGAATTGTTGACGGTGTACCTGCCGGCTTACAGATTGACCCTGAAGACATTCAAAGAGATTTAGACCGCCGTAGACCCGGAGCTTCAGAGATAACAACCCCCAGAAAAGAAGACGACAAAGTTGTGATAATGTCGGGTGTGCTGCCCGATACATCCGGCAAATTAATCAGCACAGGGACTCCAATAGGCTTTAAGCTCGACAACAAAGATGCGAAAAGCGAAGATTATTCTCATCTGAAAAGCACATACAGGCCATCTCATGCTGACTACACATACGATGCTAAATACGGATTACGCGACATACGTGGAGGAGGAAGGGCATCTGCAAGAGAGACGGCATGTAGAGTGGTCGGTGGAGCAATCGCAAGGCAGCTTCTAAAGACAACCGACTCCGTAGAGATCAGTGCATACGTTGAAAGAGTTCAGGACATCTCGACACCCTTCCCTCCTGCTTTTTTCTCAAGAGAGGTCGTCGACGCTACTGCTGTAAGGTGCCCATCAAGTGATGTTGCCAGCAGGATGATTCAAAGAATCGAGACCGTGAGAGATGAGGGGGATACTGTTGGCGGAGCAATCGTCGTCGTGGCTAAGAATGTTCCTGCGGGTTGGGGTGAACCTGTATTTGACAAACTACATGCAGACTTAGCAAAAGCATTGATGAGCATTCCTGCAGTCAAGGCTCTGGAAATCGGCGCCGGATTTAGTGGGACTTTGATGAAAGGATCTGTTCACAATGACGAGTTTGTGACAGGGAAAAGGAATGGTGCCAAAATTGAAACATCATCGAACAGAAGCGGAGGTATTCAAGGCGGCATTTCAAATGGAGAAGAAATATCGATACGCATTGGCTTTAAACCTGTGGCCACAATAAGAAAAACACAAAACACAGTCACCAGAGAGGGCGACGAAATAAAACTGAGCGGAAAAGGTCGCCACGACCCATGTGTACTTCCTAGAGCGATCCCCATCGTGGAAGCCATGGTTGCGCTTGTATTGGCAGACCACTCTCTCAGACACAGAACTTCAAGATTATGAGCAAAGAAAACAAAGGTTTAGCAATGCATTGGCAGGTCATTATAGGACTGCTTTTAGGAATTGTCTACGCATGGATGAGCATCCAGTTTGGATGGAATGACTTTACACTTAACTGGATTCAACCGTTTGGGGACATCTTCATCAACTTGCTTAAACTTATTGCTGTTCCACTTGTTCTATTTAGCATCATTAGCGGTGTAGCCAGCTTAGGCGATATGAAAAAACTGGGACGCATGGGGATAAAAACTCTAGCAATCTACCTTACAACTACGATGTTCGCCGTGATTGTAGGTCTTGCACTTGTCAATGTCTTAAAACCTGGCGACCATGCCAGTGAGACATTGAGAGAGTCGAACCGAATTCGTTATGAACTGTGGCGTGACGCGAATGACATTGTACGTTTAGATGAGATTAACGTAACACTCAATCCAGAGCTGGCTGAAAAGATTGCCGCAATAAAAAGCGAGTCTGCTGAGCAAAATGAATGGGTCAATGACAAACTAACGAAAGCTGACAAAACGAAAGCTTCCGGACCGCTACAACCCTTGGTTGATGTCGTTCCTAAGAACATATTTCAATCCTTAAGCGACATGCAGATGCTCCAAATCATCTTCTTTGCCATCTTTTTCGGCATCGTTGTGACAGGACTCAAAAAGGAACAAAAAGGAACAATAGTGAGAGCTGTAGATGCCCTGAATGAAGTTTTTGTACAAATGGTTTGGGTGGTCATGAAAGTGATGCCACTCTTTGTTTTCGCCCTAATGGCAGGCCAAATCGTCAAAGCTGCCGGCACCGATCCCGAGCATTTCCAACAACTACTTACATTCCTACTTAGATACAGCCTTGTAGTTGTCTTGGGACTGGCAATCATGGCTTTCCTCGTGTATCCACTGATTGTTACTTTGTTTGTAAAAAAAATGACTTGGAAGCAATTTACCTCAGGTATGCGAGATGCTCAAATCACAGCCTTCTCAACTTCTTCATCAGTAGCAACGTTACCTGTAACGATGAAATGTGTTGAAGAAAACCTCAAAGTGTCGGAAAGAACCGCCAGCTTCGTCCTCCCTATTGGAGCAACAGTTAACATGGACGGAACAAGTCTGTATCAAGCCATTGCTGTCGTAGCTCTGGCTCAGTTCCACATGATAGACCTCACAATGGCCCAGCAGGCGATTATCGTACTCACAGCCACTCTAGCATCTATTGGCGCTGCGGCTGTGCCGAGCGCAGGACTAGTACTCATGATTATCGTCTTAGAAAGCGTGGGACTCAACCCCGCTTGGATCGCCTTGATCTTCCCTGTGGACAGAATACTCGACATGTGTAGAACTGTCGTCAATGTAACTGGCGACGGAACTGTTAGCACCATTGTAGCTGCAAGCGAAGGCGAATTAGGCAACCTTACAGAAGTACAGTCTTAAAATCATAAAATGACTCGTCTTGCTTTATTTTATTTTGTGATCACGTGCACTTTATGCTGCACTTCTAACGTCTTAGCCCAGACCTGCCCACCTCCTGACGACATCTCATCGAAAACATCAAAACTTTTCGAGAAAGCTTACGAATCAAGAAACAAAAAAACTTCGGAGGAGCGAATAGAGATGTTGAAAGAAGTTGTTGATCAGCAAGATGATTATGGTGCTGCTTTCGAAGCTCTCGCAAAACTCTTGTTTAAGAAAGCAAAAAGAGACCCCGAGTACGTGAGCGAATGTAAAAACACCATCACTCGGTGGAGCGAGCTTTGCAACATCGACAGCTTGCCAGAGATAAACTACATGCTTGGAGCCTTGGCATACATTTCAGGAAATGCCGAGGTTGCACTCCGTGAATTCGAGCTGTTTATGTCGAAGACTGATGCTGATTCCAAGAAGAAAAAGCTAAACTCTAGCTTGGAACGAAAAAGAAAAGAAGCAGCAAACTTAATTCCTGAAGCTCGCTTTAATGTTCAGTTTTATGCCAACCAAGGCACATACAAACCTGAACCTTTGCCCTTAATTAGCTTGCCAGAAGACGAGTACCTGCCTGCCCTTTCTCCCGACGGAAGGATTTTATTTTTCACCAGAGCAAGCTCAGTCAAATCGAGAGGAGATGTCGTTACGAGAAGAGTCGAACAGTTTATACAAGCGAGAAGAAGCACCTCCGAAGAGGGATTTGACAAAGGAGAGCCGCTTGACTACCCCTTCAATGAGGGTGAAAAATATGGAGGAGTGAGCTTGTCCATCGACAACAGACTGCTCATTGTTGCAGCCTCAAACCCCACACTGAAAAACCCGGAAAATATAGATCTTTTCAAGACCACCTACAATGTTGATGGAAAAGATGACGACGGAAAGTTTTTCTACTACTGGGGCGATTTAGAACTTTTAGGGCCTCAAATCAACACACCTCAAGGTTGGGAATCCCAACCCACATTGAGTGCAGATGGAAAAGAACTCTTTTTCGCATCTGCCAGAAATACATCAACGCTAGATGGAGATGGCAACCCGACCATGGATCTCTACTCAAGTATAAAAACTGAAAGTGGTGAATGGTCTCAAGCCCAAAAACTACCTGCACCAATTTCAACAGGAGCCCAAGAAAAAGCTCCTTTTTTACACCCAGATGGGCGAACCTTATATTTCTCTAGCAACAGAACTCCAAGTGGAGGCGGGTATGACCTTTGGGTGACCCGAAGAGACAGCATGGGGGCTTGGTCACTCCCTGTAACCCTAGGAGATCCTGTAAACACTGATGGGGACGAACACGGACTGGTCGTTTCGGCGAGTGGTACTGAAGCTTTTTTCGCCAGTCGAAGACAAGGCACAAATGGTCTGGATATTTTAAGTTTTCAAATCCCAGAAAACTTAAGGCCTGAAGCAGTGAAAGTCATCCACGGAGTCGTGAACCCATCACCACCCTCGAAAGATGTTAGGTTAACAATAGAATATGTCCAAAGCCGTGAAGTACAAGAAATAGAACTTAGCCATGATGATGGGTCATTTGCGTCAGTGATCAATCTAAGCAGAGGCGAAGATGTTATTCTTCATGTTGAGGGAGAGGGACTTGCATTTGAAGCTGAAATCGTACACCTTGCATACAAAACAGACGCCTCTCACGAAAAGATAAAAGACCCCACCCCTGCCATCCAGCTCCGTGCTCAAAAAGCCAATGAAGTGGATGCCTTTGAATTGAAAGATGTGCAGTTCGAAACGAACAAAAGCGAAATCACATACTCCACCAAGCTTATCCTCAGAGCATTTACAGAATACCTCCTTTCGCATGTTAAATACTCCATCACAATCAGTGGACACACAGACGACATTGGCTCAGCAGAAGCCAATCTGAAACTTAGCCAAGACAGAGCTGAAGCCGTGCTTCAATTCTTTGTCAACAACGGAATAAATGCATCAAGACTAGACGCCAATGGATATGGTGAATCGAGTCCCAAAGCCTCAAACGATGAAGCAGATGGCCGAGCTGTGAACAGAAGAACTGAGTTTATTGTTAGGGATTAATGGCGTCATCAGCGCGAACTCGATTCACACACATAAGTTCGTTGAGAACATCAAGGGCACAGCACCTGTAAAGCAATATGCAGGCGGTATTTTCGTATGATATAGAGTTACACAATTCCGCCATGCATAGCAAAACCTTAACTTACAGACAAATAACCACTCTCTCATTAGCAATCTCACTGAGTTGTGGAGCCATATTAATTCCGGATTTAGAAGTGAAAGCCCAACTCACGCATGAGTTGGAGAAGGAAGAAAGGGTGTGGTCTAAAGCAAATGATGCTTTTCAAAAAAAGCAATTTGCGCTGGCAATGAAGAACTTTAGCGACTTTATGCAGTTCGAAACCAACGAGAAATCAGAGCGATTTGTAGAGGCCTTGTTCTTAGAGTCAATTTGCGCATTGAACTTATACCACAAGGACGCAGAATTCAGAATTGATGAATTTATCAAAGCATACCCAGAAAGTCCATTCGTACTTGAATCTCTGTATGCAATTGCAGACCACCACTACAAGCGAAGGCATTACAAGAAGGCAGCGGAAGCTTTCAACAAAGTTGATGTAAGACAAATTGGCACAGAAAAAAAACGCGAACTCCAATTTAAAAGAGGACACAGTTTGTTTGAGATTGAGGAATTCGAATCTGCGCGATATGATTTGTTTGATGTGATGAAAAGCAATGGAACATTCCACTCTGCAGCAACCTACTATTTCAGTCACATTGCCTATTTAAATAACAACCCACAGGTTGCGCTCGATGGGTTTTACGAAATCGCTGATGACCCTGACTTTGTGAGCGTTGTTCCAATTTATATCGCGCAATCTCTTCACGCAAGTTCACAATTTAACGAATTGCAATCTTACGGACCACCTCTTCTTGATGAATCAGCTGGACTTGAGGATGAAGAGAGGACAGAAATTGCGAGACTAGTCGGAGATGCTTTTTACAAAAATCAAGATTTCACAACTGCATCACCCTACCTTGAGATGGCTTGGGAAGGAACACGTGGTCCTGGTCGCAAACCTGAATTCGCCTATGAAGTGGGTTACACTCGCTACCGAATGGGATCTTGGAGAGATGCACTTGATGTACTTGCTTTAACGGCTAGAGAAGACAACAAGCTTGGCCAGAACGCAACTTACCACATGGCAGACTGCTACATCCAGCTTGACCAAAAAGACAAAGCGCGAAGTGCTTTTGGACGTGCAGCATCTAAAGATTACGATATGGAAATTATGGAGGATGCATTGTTCAGCTATGCAAAACTCGCCTTCGAACAATCTTACAACCCGTTAGATGATGCGATCACCGCATTTCAAAAATACATCGACCAATATCCGAACTCTGTCCGCAGAGATGAAGCTTATCGTTTTCTTCTCGATGTTTACCTGGTAAGTAGGGACTACGACAGAGCGATGGATGCACTGGATCAAATTCGAGACAAAGACGCGACAGTTCAGAGCTCATACCAAGTACTTGCCTACAACCGAGGGGTAGAGCTCTACCAAGGAGGCAAATACAACGCAGCACTTCCGTATTTCGACAAGGTCAGAAACTACCCCATCGACGCTCAATTGGCAGCTGAATCTTTTTATTGGCAAGGTGAGTGTTATTTCGCCGTCAGAGATTACACAAACGCAACAGCAGCGTATTCCAAGTTCTCTTTAGCTCCCGGTGGATACTCAAGCGGTTTTTACCCAGCAGCAGATTACGCAAGAGGGTACTCATTGTTCAAGCGTAAAAAGTATTCAGATGCATTGTCCGCCTTCAGATCTTACTTGGAAGCCAATCCGGAAGACGCTCCCAAGCGATTGCTTGATGCTGAGCTCCGAACTGCAGACTGCTTCTACGCAAAAAAAGAATTCGATCGCGCAGTCACCTATTATGACAAATGCATCGTCAACGAATACGCTGTCAACATCGATTACATTTTGTACCAAAGAGCGATGTCCATCAGCTTAAGCAACGACACCAACGCACTTCTCGATCAAATCATGGGATTGGATCGACTACTCGAAGAGTATCCCAATTCTCGTTTTGTTGTCGATGCACTCTACGAAAGTGCAAGAACTCAAATTGAGCGTGACGAATTAGATGATGCTAACGCACGACTTAACGAACTTCTTACAGCTCACCCTCGCAATCCGAGAACAAAAGAAGCACTTGTGGACTTATGCTTGATCGGCATCAAGCAAGACAGACCTGAAGATGTACTTGCTACATGGGATAAAATACGGACGACCTATGGCAATGACCCTGTAGCTGCAGATGCATACAACATCGTCGAGCCATTGTTAATTGAGAGAGGACTTCTAGACAACTTGCCACCCGCAGTAGGCTTGACAGGAGAAGATATAGAAAGCAGACTCTATGAAGCCGCGGTTGCTCTTGCAATTGAGGAAAATTATTCGAAAGCTCTTCCACGGTTAGAGGAATATTTAAGACAGTATGAAAATGGCAATCACCTTGATGAAGCAAATTTCTACCTTGCTGCCTGCTTAACAAATGCAGGTGACAAAAACGGAGCCCTTCTTTCCTATGAGAAAGTAATCGCACTCCCTCCTGGTGATTTCACAGAAGCCGCTGCTGTTGCAGCTGCAACGTTAGCCTGGAATGAAGGTGATTACCCACGAGCACTAACCCACTACCGATTGCTCTCAGACATCGCTAGCATACAGACCAACAAATTGGAGTCTGCAATAGGTCAAATGAGATGCTATTACCTTCTAGATCAACCCGCACAAGCATTTACGTTTGCGAACGCTGTCTATACTGATCCAGGTACCCCTGAGTCAATTAAGAGAACTGCTTCTTTGTGGCTTGGTCGAATTCATTACGACTCCAACGAACCCGATCAAGCATTGGAGTTTTTTGAATCAACAGTTGAGTTTGGCGGAAATGTAGGCGCTGAATCTCAGTTCATGATTGCGCAGATCTTGTTTGACAAAGAAGAATTTGAAAACGCAGAACAAAGCATCTTTACCCTGGTGAGCGATTACTCTTCATATGAAGAATGGAAATTCAAAGGCTTCTTATTGCTTGTGCGAACTTACATCAGCTTAGAAGATCTTTTTCAAGCAAGAGCAACAGCAGAAAGCATCTTAGAAAATGTAAATGCAGAATGGGTTCAAAATGCATGCAGCGATCTGATGATCGAAATCGAAACCCTCGAAGGAGATGAACCTAACGGGACTGACCTAATCGAAACTGGAACTTCAACAGACAACGACGAGAAACAATGAATAATTTTTCACTTAAAACGATTTCTTTGGCCATACTCTCCATGGCATTGTTAAGCTCTAATGTTCTCGCGCAAGAATCTTCGGACTCTTTAGAAATGGACGTGACGTTTGTGGGCGAAAGAGAGATGGTTGTAAAAGACGCATTAAAGCTTCAAAGCTGGCCTGAACTTAGAAAACTTGAGGCAAGGGAAAGAGAATTCTCCTACAGATTATTAGCCAAGAGAATGAACGTATCTCCTGTATGGACCATGTTAGAACCGGTCAGATTAAGAGTTGATGCTCCACTGGCTCGACTTTACCGTGGATATGCTAGGGCTGGTTTTGGACTTTACAATACGCCCTTACTGGAGATTAGCATGACTGACTTGAGGTCACGTGAAGGCACCTGGGGGTTCCAAGCATCACACTTTGCTACTGAGGCCCCTTCTGACTTTGTAGATGACCGGTTCCAAGACAGCGATGTGGGGATTTGGCTCAGCAGGTTTGTTGGCAAAGAGAGAGTTGACTTGACTGTAAATGCAACAAGAGACAACATCGTGTATTACGGGGATGCTGTGGACAGAAGTGGAGGTTCTGACACACTTCTTACGTTGGACACGACAAACACCTTTGAACGATATGTAAGTTTTGGAGCTGAAATGGGGTTCAAGAGTCACCACAGGGACAGCACTTCGTTAAATCACGAAGTGAAAATTGGCTGGTCACAATTAAGAGATCTGAGCGGAACAGTCGAAAACAATTTCAAAGGATCATTTGAAGCAAGTCAATTTGTAGGAACCGAAAAATTTGCATTAACTGGCTCGATGGATCTAGACAGAATTGTGATGGGAGCTAACAACCCTGACCTGTCAAGAACAGATGCAGCGATTGCAAGTTTGATCCCAACAGCGACCTCTTACAGAGGTCCTCTTACAGTGACCGCTGGTGCTGGAATGTGGATTGATGCGGACGCACAAAGCAGGAATGACGCAGGATCAACTTTTCACTTCTACCCTAAAGTTGAAGCATCGATCCGCGTTCTTCGTGATGTATTCATCCCATACGTCAGTTTCGATGGGGGGTTAGAATTCAATAGATTTGCTTCAATCGTAGACAAAAATCCATTTTACTACGCATCACCCAAATCGGACATGCGAACCACAAGTCGATCAAATGATTTGGAACTAGGAATGAGAGGGACATTAACCAAGGCAATCAGCTTTCAGGTCTATGCATCAAGCACCAAATACGAGGATTTTTTGTACTTTGTAAACAACTCTTCTCTTGACACAATGGGCTCGAGGTTTACAGAGTTTTATGACACTTTAAAAGTCAGATCTCTGGGTGGGTATCTATCTATGAATCTAATAAAAAACCTTGACATTAGATTGGCAGGCTCCATATTCGACTACGATGCAAACGGCCAAACTGCGGCTTGGAATTTGCCGAAAACAAAGTGGACCATGGATCTAAGCTACACCATTCTTGAAAAATTCTATGTAGATGTATCACTCACAGTCTCTGGAGCCAGATCATCACTTTCTCAAATAATGCCCGGAACAGATGCACAACCGATTTTACAGCAAGGAAACGACTATTTCTACCAAGTGAAGCTTCCCTCCTACATCGATCTGAATCTCGGTTTGGAGTATCGATACAATTCGAGGACATCTGTATGGGCGAAATGCAGCAATGTTACCAATTCTGATTACCGTCACTGGGCAGGGTATCAGGTTCAAGGAATCCAAGCTTTGTTTGGCGGGAGCTATGCGTTTTAATTGTTCTTGAAGACCATTGGAATTTGCATTGAATAGACATGATTTATCCAGTATCTTTCATGGAATGTGGGCCATTCGCAGCTGATATGTGAATAACCTTAAAATTCACTGTAAAAAAAACGTATTTACACCGAGATTTCTACCTGATATTCATCCTAATTCTAGTATTTTTAAAGCCTAGAATTAAGATTTAAAAACATGTCAGAAGACAAAAAAATATCAGACTCTAAGTCTGAATACGGCGCAGGCCAAATCCTCGCACTTGAGGGCATGGAGCACGTACGTATGCGCCCATCGATGTACATCGGAGATGTGAACGTAAGAGGTCTCCATCACTTGGTATATGAAGTCGTTGACAACTCTATTGATGAAGCATTGGCAGGTCATTGCGATACCATCCATGTTTGGATCACGAAGGAGAATGGCATCAAAGTACAAGACAACGGTCGTGGAATTCCTGTAGGAATGCACGAAAAAGAGGGTGTCTCAGCGCTGCAAGTTGTGATGACTAAGATTGGTGCTGGTGGTAAATTCGACAAAGATTCTTACAAAGTTTCAGGTGGATTGCACGGAGTGGGTGTGTCATGTGTGAACGCTCTCTCAATACATCTGCGTGCTGAAGTCCATCGTGATGGAAAAGCATATGAGCAAGAATACAAGCAAGGAAAAACTGTGTACGATGTAAGAGAATGCGGTACTTCCACGAACAACGGTACCATCATCGAGTTTCTACCTGACCCTGAAATCTTTGAAGTTCTTGAATACAGTTACGACACACTCGCTGACAGAATGCGTGAACTAAGCTTCCTGAACCAAGGAATCACTGTCACGTTAACAGACGAACGAGAACTTGCTGTACCTGCCGATGGTGAAGAACCGCAGGACGACGCTTACAAGACTGAGGTGTTCTTCTCTGAAAATGGGCTGAGAGATTTCGTGACATACATAGACAGTACGCGAGAAACTTTAATCGCTGATGTGATTCATATGACTGGTGAGAAAGCAGGTATACCTGTTGAAGTTGCTATGACGTACAATACATCTTACTCCGAGAATCTTTTTTCCTATGTAAACAACATCAACACCTACGAAGGTGGAACGCATTTGACGGGATTCCGACGTGGACTTACGAATACTCTAAAGAAGTATGCTGAAGGTTCCGGAATGCTTAACAAACTTAAATTTGACATTAGCGGAGATGATTTCCGTGAGGGATTGACTGCTGTTGTGTCGGTCAAGGTTTCTGAACCTCAGTTCCAAGGACAGACAAAAACAAAACTTGGAAATGCTGAAGTCTCTGCTCCAGTATCTCAATCTGTAAGCGATATGCTTGAGGCCTATCTTGAAGAGCATCCAAATGATGCTCGAATTATAGTGCAGAAAGTTATTCTTGCTGCTCAAGCTAGACATGCCGCTCGCAAAGCGAGAGAAATGGTACAGCGGAAGACTGTAATGAGTGGATCCGGACTGCCCGGAAAACTGGCTGATTGTTCTGAAAAAGATCCCTCCCTTTGCGAAATCTTCCTTGTTGAGGGGGACTCGGCGGGAGGAACGGCCAAACAAGGTCGCAATCGCCACTTCCAAGCGATTATGCCACTGAGAGGTAAAATATTAAACGTGGAGAAAGCGATGCACCACAAGGTGTTTGAGAAT
>MDTF01014239.1_pt1 | contig 16601 bp, 14 predicted proteins | sample 811191 | NCBI WGS metagenome assembly MDTF01 (sample SAMN05326649, study PRJNA326480) | marine metagenome | isolation source: seawater | place: Southern Ocean | collected 2011 | reverse complement strand
TACAAAAGAGATGACTGATTGCAATGCCTAGACAACATAGGCGAGAAGAAGAAAGAGGGAGTGCGAGCAAGAGAACAAAATCTGTTCCACGCGGATCATATTCTGCTTAGCACCGGCCTATCAATGAGGGCTATCTACACTGGTTATCTGTTTAGGCTAGCTATCCAGTCTAGCCATCTAGGTGATTCAGAAAAACTATGCAGCTGCCCGGGTTTTCTCCATGGCAGCATTTACATGCCCTTGACCCAAGTCTGTTGGCCCAAACACCAATGCACCATCTTCTAGTGACGCCTTACGGATAATCTTTTTATCCAACGCGTAGTTTTGCGTATTACGCCAGGGGTCTTTGTCCCCCTGCTTAGGCAATTTTTGCATGGAGCGCTGCATATAGCCGGCAGAAAAATCTTCAATCCAAGGTCGCGCGGGCATATCCATATCTTCTTCACGCAGACGCGCCGTACACTGGTTTACGCCTTTGGCATCCATGTGATTAAGCAAACGACATGCGTACTCAGAGGTTAAATCTGCACGCAGGGTCCAAGATGCATTGATGTAGCCAAAGGTCTGAATCAAGTTTGGCACGTCTGAGTACATCATTCCCTTATAAGAGAACGTACCCGGAAAATCTACAGCGTTACCATCTACGCTAAATGCCGCACCACCCATTACCTGCATATTCAAACCGGTAGCAGTGACAATAATATCTGCCTTAAGCGTTTCGCCGGACTTCAGCGCAATACCATCCGTAGTGAAGTGATCAATATGATCCGTCACTACTGAGGTATCACCCGCCCTGATAGATTTAAATAAGTCGCCGTTAGGAATCAGGCACATGCGCTGGTCCCATGGGTTGTATTTAGGGGTGAAGTGCTTCGCAACATCGTACTTTGGCCCCAGCGCTTTACGCACCATTCCCACCAAAGCTTTCTTCATTTTTTCGGGTTCAGCGCGCATTTTGCCGTACAAGAATTTTTGCATCTGAGTATTTTTAAAACGCGTGATCGCATAAGCAACACTACTGGGTAGAATCTTACGCAGCGTATTAGCAATCGCATCATGATCAGGGCGCGAAGCTACATACGTAGGTGAACGCTGCAACATGGTGACATGACCAGCCTTTTCAGCCATTGCGGGCACCAATGTCATCGCCGTAGCGCCACTGCCAATCACCACAACTTTCTTGTCTTGATAATCTAAATCTTCAGGCCAATGTTGCGGGTGCACAACCTGCCCTTGAAAATCCTGCTGGCCAGAAAACTCAGGAGTATACGGCGTTTCGTAGTTATAATAGCCACTACACATCATCAAAAAGTTGCAGCTCATTTCTACCACATGGCCCTTTTGCTCCACGCTCATAATCCAGCGATTAGACTCACTAACCCAATTTGCAGAAACCACCTTGGACTCATGCTGAATATGATCATTCATTTTGTTTTCGGCAATGGTTTCATGTAGGTAGCGCTTAATTGAAGGGCCGTCAGCAATAGATTTTTCATCAATCCAAGGCTTGAAGTTGAATCCTAGGGTGTGCATGTCGCTGTCAGAACGAATGCCCGGATATTTAAACAGATCCCAAGTACCACCACTGCTTTTGCGCGACTCTAGAATGGTAAAGGTTTTATTTGGGCAACTCTTTTGCAGGTGGTATGCGGCGCTAACACCTGAAATGCCCGCTCCTACAATTACAACGTCAAACTCTTGCATATCATGTCCTTTTTTTAACCTTCCGATCCGACGTTACGCTTAGACAAACTTTCTAAGCACATCGTCAGGAATTACGCGCAGAAATGTAACATTTGTGGAGGAAAAACGAGAGTAAATTGGGGGCACTAAAAGATTTAACTAGCTGAGGAATTAGACTCTACGCGGACGAAAGGCGTTTCACTAAATCGTTTTTGCGGACATCGCGGCCCAATAGTAGAGATTGAGGCAAAAAAATACTTTTAAAAACACCCCGTCCTCATGCAAAAGAATAGAAAAAACTAAGGCACAAAAATTGGAATAATATTAAACCGGACGATCACCCTTAATGGTGACACGCTCCATGCTTCGCACTGCAGGCCAGTAATCGGCGGCAGCATAGTGCTGAGCACCGCGGTTATCCCAAAAAGCAAAAGAATCAGGCTCCCAACGAAATCGACATTGAATATTGGGTATTGCGGCGGTTTGATACAACTGGGCAAGTAATAACTCAGCCTCAATTGGATCCATGCCCTCTATAGTATTGGTGAACGCGCAATTCACGTAAATCGACTTTCTACCACTAACAGGGTGTGTACGTATAACCGGGTGCCGAGTTGGCGGAAACGCTTTCACTTTGGCTTCAATGTCGGCTTCACTCACGCCCCTTTTGCGCATAGCATCAAGAAATAAACGGTTGTCATGAACCGCATACAACCCATCTAGCCGCGCTTTCATCTCGTTAGATAGATTGTCATAAGCGGCTTCCATATTTGCAAAAAGAGTATCGCCACCTACTTCAGGTATTTCCCGCCCACGCAAAATAGACCCCAACGACGGCTCTTCACGCCAAGTAACATCAGAATGCCAGAGATCAATAGTGGGCTTATTATCAGGTCCATTTTTAAGGTGTATCACTTCCGGCCGGTCGCTGTTATTAGCCGTAAAGGGGTGCACTTCCAATTCACCGAAGCGCCTGGCAAAAGTTATGTGCTGATCCATAGTGATATTTTGCTCACGAAAAAACAGTACTTTTCGTTGCACTAAAAGATCAGACAAAAACGTAACATCCTCTTCCTCGAGGTCAGCGCCCATATCTATACCATGCACTACAGTGCCAATGACTGGAGACAAGTGGTGCAAAGCAAAGCCATACTTTTCTTCGTGATGCAGAGTGGCGTTCATATAAAATCCTAAGTCAAAATCTGATCTTACAGTTAGTTTACCCGGCTTTTGCTGCCCGCCGGAACTCTCTACGGGCAATACGCTCGCGTAATCGTTGGTGACGAACAGGGGTTAAAGGGTAGTTCCAGATGAGTTTCAAGGCTAACCCGTAAAAAACAACCGGCCCCAAACAATAGACCATGCGGAGTGAAGCAACGCCTAGCTCGCTACTACCGGCGACGCCACCCGAAGGGTCAAAACCAAGCAGACCCACCACGTTCAGCGACATGCCAGTACCGAAAGCTATGGCAATTTTTTCGGTAAAACCAAATATGGCAAAGTAGGTGCCAGCTCGCTTACCGCCGGTACGTGCAGAGTCTACGTCCACTACGTCCGCAAGCATGGCTATAGGCAAAAAGTGCAATCCACCAAAGCAAAATCCTTTAACAATAAAGAGCAAAAAGAAAGCTAAGTAATCGCCATCCTCTAGCAAGAGGTTACAGGCGCTCACAATCGCGACCGTAATCAGAGTGATCATAAAGGCTTTGTGCTTGCCAAATCGGCGACCCAACGACAGCCAAAATGGGATAGCCGCTAAACCAGCAATGAAGTAGAAAAAGTAAGCTGCACCAATCGTCGGCACGCCAACGATGTCACGAATAAAGAATAGCGAAACAGCGTTGCGAAAAGACTCACCAAAGTGCACCAGCAATACAATCATCAGTACACGTAGCATTGGGCCATTTTTCAGCAGAGCACGAATGCCCTCTTTAATGGGCACTTGCTCTGCGCGACTAGGCGCTTCCGGCTCCTTGACAAAAAAGAAACAAATAGCGGCGGCCAAAGGCAACAAGCCAATTAGTGCCCAAGCCAGCGCCATTAAGACGGGGCCAGTCAGAGTGGCTCTATCCACTGGCGCTTTGTTCATGATCTCACCAGTAAAGGCAGCAGTAGAATCAGTCCACATTTTGCCAAATACATCCCCCACACCAGAGCCACCATCTGCTGTGATTTCCACCACCATGGGCACTGCAGCAGCAACCATTAAACCCGCTAAATAATAAAATTCGCGTGCGGCAGTAATACGCGAGCGCTGATGGTAGTCCGTGGAAATCTCAGCACCCCATGCCCTATGAGGCAGCATGATCATAGTAGAACCTAAGAAAAACACCGTCAGCCAAATCAAGAAATAGAAGATATCCACGTCCGGGCCCGGAATAAATAAGTTATAAACGCCCAACAACATTATTGGTGTGCCTATTAATAGCCAAGGTTTACGCCTACCCACCGGTGTGCGCCAGCGGTCAGAAATTTCACCAATCAGCGGGTCAGTGATGACGTCGGTTAATCGAGCCAACATCAATATAAGGCCGACGGTGGCGAGGTCTATGCCCAAGCCACCAGCGTAATGCGCCGGTATCCATATGGCCAAGGGATAACCATAGACGGCCATAGGCAAACCTATGGTGCCGTGCGAATAAATGGTTCTTCGCGAAATTGGTTCAACTGCTTGCATGATCCTCCCCAGAGCCCTGCACATTTCTATTATTGGATTTTTCTAATTGCCAAATCTGCCCGCTATCTACCACTAAGCAGATAGCGCTCCATATTTTTAATTCGACCAACGCAAGAACGCCCAACCCTTTTACCTTTATTAGAGTGCAATTGGTGCCCTAATAAAGACCGCCAATAAGTAAAGCGAGAGAATCAGTAGGTTTCTACTGTGTTCTCAAATACGAATCCGCCCTCAGACATCACTAGGCGGTGGCGTTCACCAGCTACCTCGGCATCCCACGGTTCATAACCTGCGTCGCCAACCCACATTGCCACTCGGTCACCGCTCACAGCTTTAACTACCCGAGTATTGTAGGTTTTACCCTGATTTTCTTTGAAGTGAGAGATCACAGCCGCTGCGGGACTGTATTGAGATAAGTGATATAAGGTAATCCAAGTCGGGGGCACCAAGTCGATTTCACCGTTTGCGTGACGCTCTAGAGCTTTAGCCGGGTTCAACCATGCGTGTTCTTTAATCTCGCCATCATCAATAGCAATTTCTTGGTCGCCCTCTACTTGAGCGGTAAAAAACCAAGTAGCAAAACGCTTTTGTGGTCCAGGCGGTGGCGTCCAATGGGCCAAAAACTGAAAGCTCTCTTGGCTTACTTGAATACCCGCTTCCTCAAATGTTTCACGTGCAGCAGCCACTCGAGCCGCTACGTCTACATTGCCATCACTGGGGTAATCCTCAGGATCAATTTTACCGCCAGGGAAAACCCACATACCACCAAAGGTGATCTTGGAATTTTTCCGTAGCATGAGCACTTCTACACCCTCGCTGCCGTCACGCAAAAGCACCACAGTGGCTGCGAGAATAGTTTTAGAAACTCCCTCTTCGCCCTCACCACGAGCATCAATATTGCCGTACATATCGTTACGGTGTTGGGTTTCCTTACTGCCTGAATCATTACCTTGCTCTGCCATTAGGCTTCCTTAACTTGTTGTTTTTCATCTCAATTTTTATGCGTCGACCAAATTTGTCAAAATCTGGGTAGCCGCTAACTCGTAGCCAGAGACTTTGCAAAACCATACAAAGAACGTGCGCTTTCTGCATAAACATCTGGCACAACATCCGGAAAACTCAAATCGCCCGCATGAGGCGTACCATGAACAGTCTTCGCCACAGAGGACACACCTGCCGCCAACAGTTTGCGATAAAACATCAGCCCCTCGTCGCGCAGAGGATCAAGTTCGTTAACCGAAATCATATGCGGGGGTAGACCAGCCAAATCGCCTTCGCTGGCTTGTAACGGCCATGCCAAAGGGTTATCGCTATGCTTACCGTTCGGGTCATATGCTCGAACCATCGTCGCCATCATGGCGCAGTTCAGCATATATCCCTCGTTTTCTTTTAGGGATACCAGCTCGGCTGGCGGGTTGGCATAACTGCCTGATATGTACGGACACATAGCGTAAACGCCATCAATCTTGTCCACCCAACCTTCTTTCAGCGCCTTCAACGTGGTGGCAATAGATAAATTACCGCCGCCAGATTCACCTGATATGACCATAGAAGAAATATTCAGAGACGCGCGGTTGGCACCGGTCCACTGTACTGCGCTGGCGCAGTCATTGAGTCCAGCTGGAAAAGGATGATTACCCAGTGAACCTCCGCCGTTACGAAATTCAACGCCCACTACAACCATACCCATTGCAGCCAAAGCATTGCGCCAGCGAATAAAACTGGGGTCCATTGCAGTCATCAAAACCATGCCACCGCCGTGGGTATGCAATACACAGGGCAAAGGGCCGCTGCGCTGGGCAGGTTGATGTACGTATAAGTTGATGTCGTTGCCATCAACGCCCTTAATGACTTGAGTCGTTACCGCCACGTCAGGGAAATCGGGCATAATTTCCATTTGCATTGGGTGCGTTAATGCCGCAGCTTCCTCGAAGGCACGGCAATACGCCAAGGCATCTGGATAGGAAGCGTCTGCGGGAATCTCTCCAACCCCCGGCGCCAAATCTCCGGCCATAGCCATGGCTGCGGCAATACGTGGATCTGCCCTACTATCAGTTTCAAACGTTGCGTTAGGGTTGCCTAACTTTCCAGGCAGCGTCTTATCCATTGTCTTCTCCCATTTTTTCATGCATCCAATTGGCGCTCATTCATCACCTTGACTAAGCGAATTCATCGCAGAGCAACTTAACTCTACGCGTTGTTGAGCCGCTAATTCATCTGAGTAGTCACTACTACTCAACTGTACCTGTTCAGACCAGTCTCGCCACATATCCCCTTGAGCAGAGGTGGCGCGAAACCTATCTAAATCTGTTGTCCAAAAATCTGCAAGTACTGCCTGACGAATGCTTGCGCTGTAGTTATGCCCAGCCATATGCGCAAGGCGATGGTGCCAAAACACAATATCACCCGCGTTTCCCCAGCACTCTACCGGAGCCACATCTCTGTTGAGTTTATCCACTTCTTGCAAATACTCAGGGCTATGCACAATGCCCTTATAGCTGGGCAAATGCTCGTAATAAGGAATACGCGGCTGGTCGTATCGCAGCGCGAAGGTAGGATACAAGATGTTATGAGAACCGGGCCAAACCTTGAATCCACCACCGTCTTGGGGGCAATCATCAATCAACCCAACAACCCCCAACTGAAAGGGGTGACCGTCCGTATGGCACTGGTCAGGCTCCTTTGCTTTGTTGCCGTAGGGCAGGGTGCAATAAACCCCGCGAGCACCCTCATTGCCAGTCACCGGATCCGTGGGTCCACCGGGCCAGGCGTTACCATAGCTACCCATAGGCAGACCATTGGCTAAAGCTTGGCGCAGCTCACCGCCTAATAACTGCTGGGCCATGGCACAAATAGATTCGCTGTAAATGAGATTGATCACTTCAGGGCTCACGCCTAAAAACCTATTCAGCCAACGGTAACCCTGACGTACATGACGACTGTCAGAGGCTTCATCTTCGGGCTTAAACGGGCCAGTTTGACTTACCAAGTCATCTGCGTGAATCACTGAATTGTCAGGCAGAGCTCGCCACATCAATTCGCGCACCCTACGGCACAAATGCTGTGCCATGGCTCCGGGCACAATTAGATAACCATTTAATTTAAAAAAATTGACTTGCTCTTGGCTAAGCATAGTTAACCCTGCCCCCCTTTTGACCCCATATCCCTAAGCCTCATCCTACCCATGCATTTGCCTCAGGCAAAGTCTTGAAGGTATACGCTAAAAATTTAGACTGAAAATTCAGCAGAAGTTCTTACCCTTCCGTCAGACATGAGTTACTTTCCCTAACGAGAAAAACACAAAAATCATCAATACATCAGTAACAACACTTTGGGGGAACCATGGCATTAGAAGGTGTGAGGGTCATTGACCTGACCGATGAGCGAGGTATTTACGGCGCAAAATTACTCGCTGATCTTGGGGCTGACGTTGTGCGCCCAGAACCCGTTACTGGAGATCCTCTGCGCACCCGAGGCCCACATATGCAGAGCCAACCTGCACAAACCTCTTCGCTATGGCATGCCTTTTTTGCCTCCAACAGACGCTTTGTCAGCTTAGATTTGGCAACCAATGACGGCAACAAACAGCTACAAAACCTGATCGACCACGCTGAAATAATTTTGCTCTGCAAGGGTGCCTTTGCAGTGAACGAAGCAAACCTAGCTGCGGCTAAACTTGCGCGCCCAGAACTTATCGTTATCGATGTTTCCTCCTTCGGGACAACAGGTCCTTGGGCAGATTATTTAGGCCCAGACATTGTGGCCGGAGCCCTTGGAGGGGCCGCTTCCACCACGGGCGATGCGGATACACCACCGCTTAAAGGCTTTGGCGAAATGAACTTCATGATCGCTGGCGCATACGTGGCCATCGCTGCACTTGGCGCCTTGGCTCATGTGAGAACCACTGGAGAAGGCCAAAACGTGGGCATATCAGTGCATGAATGTATTGCATCGTGCCTAGAACAAGTCTTTATGTTCTATTGGTATGAAAAAACCCTCAACCGGCCTGAAGGCAAGGTACTGCCTCGGCGCGGCGCGCTACACTGGTCAGATGCTTACAACGTGTTAAACGGTAAAGGTGGCAGCATTATGGCAACTCCGGCACCAGACTTCGATCGCCAGCTGATGTGGTGGATTGAAGAAGGGGTGCACGATGATCTGATTGACCCTAAGTATATGCAGCCAGAAAACCTTCGTGCTCGCACATTGCGAACAATGGAAGTAATGGCTGACTGGGTAGCAGAAAAAGACGTAGAAGCACTGTTCTTTGAAGCCCAGTCCAGACATTCGCCCTACGGCTGGGTTCTGCCGCTAGAAAAAGTGGCAGAAAACCCACAGCTAGAAGCACGAAAATGGTACGTACCCTACCAAGTAGGTCCGGACACAATTAAAGCACCAGGCGCGCCTTATCATTTCTCAGACACACCCTGGCGGCTGAATCCTTATGGCGGCGTTGGTTCTGCCAACGAGGCTCTTCTTACTGATCTGAATTGGAACAGCGAACCAACACCTAAAGACAACGAGGTAAAGGCAACGGCAGAAAAACCACTGCAGGGTTTAAAGGTTTTGGACTTTACCCACGTTTTAGCCGGACCTTTCGCTACCCGAATTTTAGCGGATATGGGCGCCGATGTGATTAAAATAAATTCCGCTGATCGCGCCGTAGGCACCCAAGACCCCCACCACCCTTACTACCTTATGTGGAACCGCAGCAAGCGTGCACTGGCGCTGAATATGAGCCAAGACTCTGCGAAACAACTGGCTGGCCAACTGGCTAACCAAGCAGACATTGTCATCGACAACTTCTCGGCTGGAGTATTGGACCGTTGGGGTATTGGCTACAAACAAATCAGTGCAACGAACAAGGGTGTTATTTACGTCCAAATGTCTGGCATGGGCGACGGCGGGCCGTGGTCTAAATTTGTAACTTACGCGCCAACAATTCATGCCCTTTGCGGCCTTACTCACACAACCAGTGTCCCTGGGCGCGAAGACATCGGCTTAGGCTTTTCCTACAACGACCATCAAGCCGGACTGCATGGCGCTGTTGCAGTTTTGGCAGCACTAGAAGCTCGCAATCGCACCGGCAAAGGCCAGCGGGTAGACGTTTCACAATTTGAAGTGGGCGTGAATTTCCTAGGACCCTCGCTACTGGACTTCTTTGCTAACAACAACGCTGCGCGACCCTGTGGCAACGACCTGCCTTATGACACTCAAGCACCACACGGCTGTTACCGATGCTTAGACGAAGCACGTGCAACTGGCGCAGATGAGGCCACCCAACCGAAGATTAACGAGCGCTGGATTGCGCTCGCCTGCATGGACGACAACCAATGGCAAAGTTTATGTGCGCTAATGCAAAACCCCAGTTGGTGTCAGGAACCTCAATTCAGTTCAGCGATAGGACGCCATCAAGCGCGAAAAGAATTAAACACGTTGATTGGGCAATGGACTGCAACAAATGAGGCCTATGAACTGATGGCCCGTTGCCAAAGCGCGGGCGTACCTGCTGGCGTGGTTCAAGATGGCGCAGACCTGGTAGAGCGAGATCCACAATTAACTGCAGTTAACTTCCTCCAAGCAATGGACGACGTGCACCCAACACTCGGACCCACTTGGTTTGATCGCCTCCCCCTACATTTTGAAAAAACCCCATGCAATGACTATCACCGAGTCAGATCCATTGGTGAAGACAACGAGCAAATATTGAAAGATTGGTTAGGCTTGGACTCAGCCAGCGTTGCGGCACACACAGCTAAAGGCACGTTGAGCTAAGAAATGAATTGGAGCGGAGTTGAAAGCAGAGTTAAGAAAAGCGCCGAGAAACGAGTGTCGAAGCGCTAGTTAAATAGGCAGTTGTTAAATAGGGACACGTTAAAACCACGCCAAATATAAAACGGCTAACTCAAGCCCCGGCAAACCACTTATCTATTATCCACTGAGCACAGCGCGTGTGTTCAGCAAGGAGTAGCCCGTTTAACTTTTGCTGCTCAAGCGCACCGTGAGAGGAGCGGCCAAGCAGGCCTTTTTCTAACAATAATTTCAACCCGCGGACCAACTTGTTTTGCTCTTTGAGGGCAAGCAACTCAATGACACCTACCCTGCCACCATGAGAAAGCGCCTCATAAAGCATCGATGCGCTGTCTGCGCTAACCCAAACATACTTTGAGGTAGCTAATTGATTGCTCAGCCAGCCAACCGGCGTATCTTCCCAATGCACAAAACTTGCATTGTTCGGCAGCGACAGTTGCGCTTTTAGCGTTAGCGGTGTCCTAGGCGAATCTGAAATTTGCCATTGAACTTGAGGCGTAGACGCGGCCAATGCTGCCACTTGCTCGGCAACTTCATCGTTGTCCCAATGAAAATGCTTATTTACGCCTCCTAACAAAATAAGGCCTTTCGCCGGATCTTTTTCGCCTAAAACTATAGGGCTTAACATACCCGTTGTTCGTAAAATATTCGGGCGATTGGGTACGCTGTCATGTTCTGGCACTAAGATTAGATTAAATAAAAATAACGGCAGCGAGGGCTTCATGAGCACCACGGCCTTGCCGCCTAGGTGCCAACGCGTGCGCAACATTGCCCATTGCACAGCGCGACCAGCACCCACCAACAAGTCCGGTTGAAGCACGCCTTCTCGCCACTGGCATTTTAGCCAAAGCAAATCTTGAGGCAAGGATAGCGTTGTGACCGCAAAGCCATTATTTTCAACTAGCCCAACCTCCTTTTGACCGTTGAGGATTTCCTCAAAGCCTTGGATAAGACCCGCTGTCTGCTTCTCGTGGCCAGGCCGGCCGTCGACAAAGCGCCATATTTGAATAGGGGTACGAATAATAGCTATACCATTGAGTTTGCGCACAATATAACCTGATAAGACCCTGAAAAACCTCCCCTTATCTGGCGCATCCAAGCAATAACTTAGACTACTGCATAAAAGCCACTGCTCAGGTTATGATCACGACGTGCCCAAGCACCCACTACCTAATATATAGGATAAACAACCCTCACATGCTCGACTTGCTCGCAAACGGCCAATACGAAGTCTTTATTTTACTCATCGTGGCACTGGTCTTGTCCTTAAGCTTCCATGAATACGGCCACGCAGTTGTGGCTAAATGGTTTGGCGACAACACCGCAGAACGTGCCGGGAGGTTGACCATTAATCCATTGGCACATGTAGACCCAATGGGTTTAGCGATGGTGGTACTCGTTGGCTTTGGTTACGCCAAGCCAGTACCCACAGATCCGCGCAATTACAGTCGCCCCAGTGCTGACTTATGGGTTGCGGCAGCGGGCCCATTTATGAATTTCTTGCTGGCCGTCATCAGTTGGAATGCTTATTTGTTCGCGGCCAATATCGGCCTGCAAAGCGCCGCTGGAGATCAATTTTTTACCATATTGGTGTTAATCAATCTCATGCTGATGTTATTCAACATGATTCCACTCGGGCCATTAGACGGCCACTACATACTCCCCCACCTGCTGCCCAAAGGTCTGGCGCACAAGTATCGTTTTTATAATGCCAAATACGGCACGATGATTTTTTTAGGACTGGTGGTACTAAGTATTGCCGGCCTGCCCATCTTTTCGTCGATGGTGGAACTGGCGCAATATTTGATGGGACAAATTATCTTTGTCTGAGTAGGTTTTTGCGAAAAATTTAGAAGATAGGCGCTTTGAAACAGCAGAGCTTAAGAACAAAATTTAAAGTAAAACTACCGCCAAAGAAGTACAGTCTTGGCGGCAGAATTTACAGTTTGCCTAAAACGAATTAGCTCAGCGATTGATCCAAGTCGGCCAAAATGTCCTCAATGTGCTCAATTCCCACAGAGAGACGAATGGCATCTGGCGACACACCCACAGCCTTTTGCTCATCAATATTAAGCTGGCGGTGGGTGGTAGACGCTGGGTGACAAGCCAGAGATTTGGCATCGCCAATGTTAACGAGGCGCTTAAACAGCTTCAGTGCGTCATAGAACTTAACACAGGCTTTATAGCCTCCCTTAACCCCAAAGGTCAAAATGCCCGAAGCACTGCCGCCCATGTACTTTTGCGCCAGTGCATGATGAGGATGACTCTCTAAGCCTGCATAGCTTACCCACTCCACGTTCGGGTGCGCTTCTAAGTGCTTGGCAACAGCAATGGTATTTTCGGAGTGTCGCTCCATTCTCAACGGCAGAGTTTCTATACCTTGCAGCAACTGGAACGCGCTCATGGCAGACAACGCAGCACCAGTGTTACGCAGTGGCACAGTACGCGCACGGCCAATGTAAGCTGCGCCACCAAACGCTTCGGTATAAATTACACCGTGATAACTTTCTTCTGGAGTATTGAAACGAGGGTAACGCTTTGGGTGCTCGCTCCAAGGGAAGTTGCCGGAATCTACAATAATGCCGCCAAGTGTTGTGCCGTGGCCGCCCATATATTTGGTCAACGAGTGCACAACAATATCTATGCCGTAATCAATGGGCTTAAGCAAAGAAGGTGAGGCCACAGTGTTATCAGCAATGGTCGCCACACCATGGCGACGGGCCATAGCAGAAACCGCTTCAATGTCTACAATGTTGCCGGCAGGGTTACCAATAGTTTCCATAAAAATGGCTTTGGTATTTTCGTCAATCAACGCTTCTAATGCGGCAACAGAGTCATCTGCAGCAAAGCGCACTTCAATACCTTGTCGCGGCAACATGTGCGCAAACAACGTGTAAGTTCCGCCATAAAGCTGAGGCACACTAACAATGTTGTCGCCCATTTCAGCTAAGTTAAGTATGGCGTAGTTAATGGCCGCGCTGCCCGCAGATACGGCGAGTGCACCAACACCACCCTCGAGAGCCGCAACGCGCTGTTCCAGCACGTCGCAAGTAGGGTTCATAATTCGGCTGTAAATATTGCCCGGTACCGCTAAGTCAAATAAGTCTGCCCCGTGCTCGGCGTTGTCAAATTCATAAGCCACTGTTTGATAAATAGGCGTGGTTGCCGCGCGGGTGGTTGGGTCTGTGGTGTATCCTGCATGGACCGCAATTGTTTCGTCTTTCATCCGGCCTGAACTCCAATAAATAGAAAATCGGCCGTATTGTGCACCAAGCCCAACTTATACCCAAATTTGAAAATCATATATCTTTATAACAATCCGCTAGAACAACTGCACTCAACAGACCCCGCTGCAAAATTAGAACGAATAATATAACGCGCTAAATTATTGAAGGTGACGCCGCTTACACTTGCGTGCACACTTGATCTTTATCTCAACGACTAAGCCGATTGAACACACCTGCTCGCTACATTATTCAACAACTATTGACGGTTTTCGCAATAAGTCTGGCGGTGATCTTTAGCATAGCCATGGGTGATAAATTGATTCATTTCATGGAGAAAGCAGCCATAGGGCAATTGCCCGGGAGCATGGTGCTTTACGTTGTGTTGTTGCGCATGCCGGGTATTCTGCAACTGGTCATTCCATTCGCCTTTTACGTCGCAATTTTACTGTCATTCGGGCGTCTCTACTCCAGCCAAGAAATGATCATTTTACAAAGCGGCGGCATGTCTACCAGCACACTGCTGAAATGGCTGTCAAAACCTATCCTCGCTTTAACATTTGGCGTTGGCCTGCTGTCCCTTTGGGTTGCCCCAAGCGCGCAATTGGCGCTGGAGCAAAGTATGGATGAGTTACGCGCGCAGACAGGCTTCGCGGCGCTGCAGCCCGGCACCTTTCGCAGCGACAACAAAAACGACTGGGTCATTTACAGCGAGGGCTTAGCTGACGATGACCAAACCATTCTCAACGTTTTTGTACAGCGCAGGCTAGAAACAGGTGAAGAAGTCACTGTATGGGCTGAGCGCGGCCGAAAAGACCCACCCGACGCACAAGGCCAGCAGTTGTTGTCGCTGTATAACGGCCGGCGCTACGTAGGCCAACCGGGAGAGCAAAACTTTGAGGTCATGGCTTTTGAAGAATTTCATATCGCACTAAAGGTTGATGCGGTCATTGAACAAGTAACAGATGTTGAAGCAACACCTACCTTGGCCCTACTAGACAACCCCAAACACCAAGCGGAGTTGCATTGGCGCATAGCAATGCCAATATTTTTCCTCATCGTCAGCGGTTTGGCCATTGGCGTGGCCCCGGTGAAACCGCGCCAAGGCCCCTACGCGCAAATAGGCCCCGGATTACTTTGGATAGTGGGTTATTACATCGCTCTAATCGCAAACCGATGGGCCATAACAGAAGCACAAATTCCTAGCGTGTTAGGCCTTTGGCTGGTCCACCTTCTATTTGCCGCAATTGCGATTCGCCTCATAAGGCAAATTGGCCGGCCCGCAGCAGTCTGAAGAAAATTGAGCCTCCAGTGACTTTACCCAATGAAACACAACACCATAATCTAGATCCAATGAAAACTGCCGCCCAAAGAGCGTCCGCCATGACCGCCCAACTACTCGGCTTCAGTGGTTTACTGCCTATTGCAGCCATCTTCATCAGTGCAGTCATCTGGCCACAATACTTAAGTAGGCTCAGCCTATTAGCCAACCTTTACGCCGGCACAATATTTTCATTTTTAGGCGGTATTCAATGGGGTTTAAGCATCAGCCCACACGCTGAAGTGCGCATAAGTAAAAGACTGCTGGTAAGTATTGCGCCCTCGTTATGGACCGTATTAGCCCTACAGTTGCCGCTTGCACAATCCAGTTGGTTTATTGTTGTGGGCCTTAATGCACTGCTATTTTTCGAACTCACGGACGCAGAAAAAAGTCAAAGACCCCTGTGGTATGTACCACTGAGAATAAACTTAACCGTATGCTTGAGCCTTGGGCTACTCGCCGTCAGCGCACTGCACTTTACTAATTTTCTTTAGAGAAAAAGCGCAACAAATAAGATTAACCATGACCGGCAGCAGAACTTTTCCGTGGGGCATCTATGCACGCCCGTAAATTGCTTTTCACAAGGTCGTTAACAATGGTCTCTAAGGTCTCGGTTGGCGCGTTAATAATGCGCGCTCGAACAGACAGCGCCATAGCAGCAGCTTGTAAAACATCACCGTTACTCGTAGCGCCCAATACTTTGATCTGCTCATCCACTGTATGCAATATGGCCGTTAGCATTTGATGCACTTTTACCGGATCTTCAGTTTGTTCATGCAGCGGAAAAAGAATGTCGAATTGATCGCCAGTGGCAGTGTTGGCGGTATAAGGTATGTCCATAAGTTAACGCTCAGTTGTTGCGGCCTCATTGCCGGCAATTGCATACACTATTTTTGAAGGGCTGACAAAACCAGGTGGCGAGAAGACCAACCATTTGCCAATCTGTTTACTGAGCTATTTATTAGACTTTTACCCAGCACACGATACTTAAAATGCTTAAACCCACTAAAACAAACACCGATTTATCCGAGGGCGAGATCAGCCGCATTATAGAAATGGCGTGGGAAGACCGCACGCCTTTCGAGGCTATAGAGGCACAATTTCAGGTGCCTGAAGATAAGGTAATTAAAATTATGCGCGGCAACATCACTGCGCGTTCGTTTAAACGCTGGCGCGAACGCGTCACTGGCCGCAAAACCAAACATAATGCTCTTCGCGACAAAAGTGTCCTGCGACACCAGTCAAGTACTCACAATAAAGCCAATCGTTAGCTGCTAACTCCAAGCGGCATTCAGCTAAGCACGTTGCTCGAATATAGCTGAACTCGCAGTATCCCTATTTACCGAGGTATCTCAGCGGCAGCACAAATTCTACCTACTGTTATTTTGGTCGCCGCTCTTGTCTTTGGACCCATCGCCAGAGATATTGCCCATGGTGCCCATCACCGTTGAAACCATTGTTGCAACATCGCCTAGTTGGGCTGGCACAATCATAGTGTTATTGGTTTTGGCCAACTTACCAAACTCTTTTACCCACTGTTCTGCCACGCGCAAGTTCACTGCTTCGCGCCCACCGGGCTCTGACAATGCTCTGGCTACTTCACGCAGACCATGCGCCGTTGCTTCGGCGATTAATTTAATTTCTTCGGCCCGACCTTCAGCTTCATTTATCTGACGCAATTTTTCTGCCTCAGACAAGTTAATGGCTTCTTGGCGGTCACCCTCTGAAACATTAATGCGCGATTGGCGTTCACCTTCTGACGTAGCTACTACGGCGCGACGCTCTCGCTCGGCGCGCATTTGTTTTTCTAACGCATCTTTCACCGATGCCGGCGGCACAATGTCTTTAATTTCATAGCGCAGAATTTTCACGCCCCAAGGCTCTG
>MDTF01014015.1_pt1 | contig 16601 bp, 19 predicted proteins | sample 811191 | NCBI WGS metagenome assembly MDTF01 (sample SAMN05326649, study PRJNA326480) | marine metagenome | isolation source: seawater | place: Southern Ocean | collected 2011 | reverse complement strand
TATAATATTTTAAAATAATAATAGTAATAATAGTAATTTTATAATTTTTTTTATAAATTTATTATTAAATATTTGTACAAATAAGAGCGAACAAGTGTATTGTATAAATATAATAGACCATGTGATGTGTGGGTATTGTACAAAAAATAAACAATATCTAAATGAAATAAAAAATCAATAATATACTAGGTTATTAAGAGTAATTTTTTTGAATTATTATTATACATTGTATGAATCATATAAAATGTTAGATGAAAAAACATTTTTACCATATTTTCCAATGCTAAAAAATAGAGAGAAAATATGGTAAAAATATGTGAAGAATTGGATTGGACTTTTATACCAAATCCATAAATTTATATTAATATATAATATAATTTGATATATTATATATTAATGAAAATTTCTGAGCAACCTGGTAGATTTTTTGCTATATTATTATTTGCACCATATTTAATATATTGTGGTTATAAATATAAAGACCCTTTATTATTTTTTTTAGGAATTATATTTATTATTTATGAATTATTTTGGGTAATATTTTTTGATCCTAAAAATATAAATATAAGATTAAGTAACAACAACGATTTAACAAATGTATTAACTGATGTTTTATAAATACAAAAAGATGAAAATAATTAATATATTATTTAAGTATATTACTTAAAATTGTCAATGTATATTTGTTAATTTTTAAATAATGTTTTTATTTCTTCATTTGGATATTTATATTCTAAATCTGGTTGATCTTCTATACCATTTCTCAATAACTCATAATTACCGGTTGTTGTACATAAATTATAAATATTAAAATTATCGTTTATATCAAATTTATTTGTACGTGTAGAAAAATTAACACTAATACTCCCATCCACGCCACTTATTATTCTATGAAAAATACCGGCGGGCCACACAACCATTGCTGGTCCATCATAATATAATTTATCATTTTTATAAACCTTTTCGGGTGTGACAATAAATGATGCTTTTGTGTTTGTTTTAGTATCAAAAATATCTATATATCGCGTTCCTTGTAGCACTAATAAATTATCATCTTGTCCAGGATGCATATACCATGGTCTTTTTACAGGAATAGGCGAATCTTCAACTGGTCCAGGTGAAATAGAATTAGCTCCATGTATTACTCTATCAATACCACTGATTTTTGGAATATCGGATGGTACCATTTCATCAAACATTACACCTCTTGTTCGTCTTAAAATACGTAACGGAATAATACGATACATGTTATAATTAATATTAAATATAAGAAATTAAAGTTTAAGTTTTTTTTGAATTTAATTTTTTAATTCATCTACATTTATTTTACGATTATGAAGAGATATACATATTAAGTAATGAAAGAATTAAATGAATAATTTTTGTAGAAAAAGATAAATAATAAAGAGTATATTTATAAAAAAAATAGGTTAATTATGATATTTAAATTAATAAAAATATATCTTTATTAATAGCATTTTTCATATTGATTTTTGGAAATTTTTTATAATACGACGATCTCATTTGGTGTGACGCGTCAAACATTAACATTAGATTCTTATTAATAATAAATTCTTCAATATATTTATATTTTTTATTAATTATAATTAATGTTGCAGGTTGACCATGAATTTTAAACATTTCCCCATAATAATTTTCATTATTATTTTCATAATTATTTATATTCATTTTATGAAAATATTTATTTATAATATTTTCACAATTATGTGTTTTTTCCCATGATATATGGTTATCTTGTAGCGCGTTTGAACCCATTTCTACATTATTTTTTAAATAATTAACAAGCGGAATAGGCATATTTCGAACATGCAGACATAGCGGAATAATGATTAGAAAACTCATGATTATAGCATATGAATATAATCATTTATAAATATCAATTTTATTTTTATAGTTTAAAAATATTTAGTATTATTAACATATCACATATTTTATATATTTCAAACCTAATATATAATATTGAAAAACTTTATTTATGTATGATATTCAGAGAGACAAATAAACCCCAACAATAAATTAAAAAAATAGTCACATTCTATTATTTATAAAAAAAAATAGTGATTCACGATTTGGAGGATATGGTATTTTGCTAAATTCCGTTTGACAGTTATTACAGGACCGATTTTTACAGTAACGCATCAAGGAGGCCATCCCATGATCCGACGATAATACCGGAGTAATCCCATAACGACCGTGAGAATTATGTCGCAAGAATACACTGTGAATTGTTAAAGTTAGAAGGTGGTTAATGTGTGATAAAGATTGAGCTCAATGGTTAAACGCTATATATATATAAATATCTATATATTTAAAAATATGCGTTTGTAAATAATTCCTTTACTCCGGGCTAGAGAGTTGAGGTGATCAGTCCTATATGGAATATATTACCCGTTATTATCACGTTAGTTGGGGGATGTATAGAGTTTATTTTAAGGGGCTACCAGCCCCAACTGGTTAGAGCATTATTAGTTTCTATGAATACTTAGATATATAAATGATATATCAATTTCAATTTTTTAAAGAACTAACAAAAACGAATATACTATTTTAAAGTAAATTAATTATTAAATTCATCAACATTTATAATTTTATTTTTAATATGGATAAATTCTTTAGAATTTATATCTAAATTGCCTGAGCCAGTTTTTTCTAGGTCGGCTAATATATTATTTTTAACATATATATATTTTTTATAATTATGTAAAGAGATTTTTTTAAATTTGTTACCATTATTGAAAATTACAATAAAATAATTGTTATGTTATATTAGTATCAGAATCAAAAAAATCGCAAATTGCTCATTTTCTTTACATTTTTGCACATTTCTCTCAATTTACACCATAACAGGCAGGATTTTAGTAGCATATATAGTATACTATTGGTATGTATTATGATTTAGCGACTTTTTCATTATTTTTTCTTTACATTTTTGCTCATTTTTAACTCATTTTAAAATATGATAATAACTTATTAAGTATTCACAAAAAAAAATAATACATATATGTTACTGATATATTTATATTTAAAACCATTTAAAATATGTAAAGAAAACAATGATTTTTGCGACTTTTTGAAAAATAAAATTATTTTAAATATTTTATTTTCAGATATGTTATAACATGGTACAGAATGCATATATGATAACAAAAACAAATATTAAAAATATATTTACTTTTTTAAAATTATTATATATAATATAAAATAGAACATTTATAAATGTCCAAAACCAAAAATATAAGAATAGGTTTTATCACTTTTTTAAAAGTAATATATTTCTTATGTATTATGGTAATAAAACTAAAAAGGGTAAATACAGGTGTATTTTATTTATTTAAGTTTATTTTTAAATATTTAAATTATTGTACAAATAATATAATTCATATGTTTTGTGGATAATTTATGGATTTTCTTCTGGTAGTTTAATTTTTTTATTTCTAGGTAATTTAATACCTAAAATTTTTTCAATACTAGCAATATTAGAATTTGTTAAAATTTCTTTATTGGATTCCCATCTATTTAATACTTGTACAGATACGCCAATTTTGTTTGCAAGTTCTTTTTGTTTAATATGTTGATCAACTCGTCTAGCAGCAATTATTTTTCCTAAATTATTAGATTGTTCTAATTTGGAATGTTCTGGGTTAGATGTTTTAGTACTATTTTTTTTTTTTAATGTTTCTTGTTTAGCATTATTAGAAATAGTATTAAACGTACATTGTTGCCAATCTTGATGATTCATGTAGTTAATTATATTTTATTGTGCTATAAAATATAATTAAAATTCAATTATATAAATAAATAATTTATATAATTACAAATAAAAATGATAACAAGCAATAATATGATAAAAAAAATATATATTTTGTCATATGAAATGATAATATTTATATTAAATATTATCATAAATTGATTTAACATATACTTGAATATTATTAGTAATATCAATATCGGGTGTAATAGATATATCATCAAGGTGTAATCCTGTTAGTGGTGAAGTATGTTTAGTTTCAAACCATTTTTTAATACACCGCTTATCATATATATTATTATCGCTAGTACGAACGGGTTCAATCATAATAGTTTGTGAAAGAGGACATAAATATTCAATGGGTGTATCATGTGAATTATTAATTTTATGACGAATATTTAAATCAGGGGATAGAATAGTCATATTATCTAATATGTTTTTCAGTTTGGAAGAATGCATAATAGTTCTTTTGGCTAACCGAACCTTATTATTAACAGGGTCAATTTGTTTAGCATAGCAATTATTTGGTTGAAAAATAATGTTCCTAATAGAATCATCGAATGGTAATGTGATAGTAGCGTACTCTTTATTATTAATATATTCATTTTCAATAATTTGATTGTGATTTTTAATGTATGGGTTCCAACATGAATAGTCTAATGCAAGTAAATTGTCAACATCGTCGTAATTTCCAGTAGACCATAGCCAAACAATAATTTCTTTATCATAAAGTTCCAAATCGTTGCTTGTCCAAAATGATGGTTTATCAGGTTCATATTTATCATCTAAAATAACAAAGTCTGGTATTTGTCCAAAAATAATTTTATCAGATTTTAGATAATCATTTGTAATTCTCCATTCATTATTATACATATAAGAATAAACAGTAATTCGATATGTTATATCGTGATTATCAAATACGATACGTCCAATAGATCGATATCCTTGGATTTTGAAGTTATTATTAGAATAATAATGAGGTGGTGTAGTTTGATACATAGGGTGATTAAAATGAATAGTAGCAGAGAAGAAATCGCGTCCAAGAAAAACATGTTTATCATTGTTTTTAAAAGCTTTTTCAATAACACTTGCGATATTTTTAGGATAGTAATTAATATCAGATGAACGAGGGTCAATAGAATACCATGCGACCTTGATAGACATAGCTGTTAAAAATATAATAAAAAGAAGAAAAATGAAGAGAGTTTCAATTTTTTCGAAAAAATTTAAGATTTATTTATTAAGTTCAAAGCTTTTAAAATAATATTTTCTTGTTGTGATATTTTTTTAAAAATCAAATTATGATTAAGATAAATAGATATATATTTATTATTAAATAATTTGACAACAGCGGTAGTATTTTCTGGATTTTCAATATTTTTAAAACAACAGAAAAACCCTCCATTTTTTAAAGATAAATTATAAGGGTTAGAAATATTAACCCACTTAATAAAAGAATTAGGTGTAATGTCGTTAAAATTTTCAACATAAATATAATTTTTTAATTTTTTATTAATATGTTTTAAAGTATCAGAGTCATAATTAAGTTTTTGTAAAATATCATTTTTAGATTTATGAATATTATCAAATGAATAATCAATAAAATTTAAATTATCGGGATTATTTAAAGCAGATTTTAATAATTCATAATTCATAATATATAATAAATGAGGAATATATTTAAATAATTTAAATATATAATTACCATGTGTAATATTCAAGCATATAATTTCTTATTTTTTGTAAAATTTTACCAAAAATACTATATTTTTGGTTAGTTGTTAAATTAATAATTAATGTGATTCTTTCACCATTAATAGATTGTTTAGATACTTTGTGATAAACTTTATCGCCATTATAAACTATACCATTTCCTAAAGATATATCAATAATTTGTTCTTCTTTTTTTTTATTTTTAATAGTCAAATAAGATTCATTATATTGGTTGATATATAATGGAATTAAAACAGTATATCTAGAACCACTAGAAAAATTAGTATCAAAATGATAACTCATAAAATCATTAAAAGTATATAATTGAATAGTAAAAGATAGAGGTTCGATAAGAGGATCAATAAAATATAATTTTTCTTCATTAACTAATAATTTAATTTTGTTTAAAAAATCATCATTATAATATTTTTGAATAAAATTATTACAATTATTAGAAATATCATAAAAATTGAAGAGTTTGCAACTTGAATTATTAAAATTTTTAACAGGATCTTTTACAAGACCATTAGTATTTAACGATTCAATTAATTTTGGAGAATTATAACTAATATCTGTAGTAAAATAAGTAATTTTATCATTATATTTAAAATAACTAAAATAAGTATATATTAAAACGAAAAAACTAATAACAGTAAATGTAATTTTTTTATTTAAATTCATATTAAATTATATGATTATATATTTATATAATTATATAATTATATAAATATAAACTAAACAAAAAAACCTAAATTGTTTTTTTTATGATTGATTATAAATGTCAAGGCTTCTAGCACTGGCATCATTTGCTATTACAAATTTAGGCATCCAAAAATATGGTATTAATGAATCTGTTCCTTTATAATTTAAATTATATAAATATTTATAATAAGCTTGTTCATATGTTCTAGGAGGGTTAATTGTATTTTTATCATCTAATAATAAAGTTAAAGAAACAAATAACAAATGATTACTTTGATATAATGTTTTAATTTTTTCATTAATAATAGTATACCATGATTTTTTTAAACTGCTAACTCCGTCACTAAAAGCTTCTTTCTTTCTCCATAATATATTTTTAGGTAATAATCCAGGCATATTTATTTCGAATGCTTTTCGTATTAAATATTTTTCACATAATTTAAAAGTAGTATCTTGTTTTAACTGATTATTAATACAAATATAATAATCAACAAAATTTTTATCTAAAAAGGGTGTTCTAGGTTCTAATCCATGTGACGATATAGATTTGTCGCTTCTTAATACATCGAATCTATTGATATTTTCTAATAATCGTTTACATTCAATATTAAATTCAGAAAAATTAGGACATTTTCTAAAATATAAATACCCACCCATTAACTCGTCTGCGCCATCTCCATTGAAAATAACTTTATAATCTGTGTTATTTTTTATATATTTACCAATTAAATAATTACCAACACTAGCTCTAATGGTAGTGGTATCATATGATTCTATATCATAAATGACATGTGGTATGCTATCAAAAAATTCATCTTCGGTTAATATTATTTCAGTATGTTCACTATTAATATGTTGCGCTACTATTTTAGCATATTTTAAATCTTCAGAATCTTTTAATCCAATACTAAATGTAGCTAATTTTTTATTTTTATTTTTTAAATAGTCATTAACTAAAGCGGCTATTAAACTACTGTCTAATCCGCCAGATAATAAACAAGCAATTGGTCGTTCACATGTATCGATAACTCTTTTATGTACAGATTTTTTCAAAATATCAACAATATTGTTATATATAATATTTAGATCATTAAAATCATTATTATTATTATTAATGGTTAAATTGTAATCGGGTAACCTATAATAATTTAATTTATCAAAATAAATAGTATTATTATCTTGGCTGATATAAAAATAATGAGATGGTGTAAAATTATGAATATTAGATTTATCATCGCATAAATTATACAATACTTTTAAATCGCTAGCAAAGCCAAAAGTATTATTTTCGTTAAAATAATAAAGAGGTCTAACACCATGAGGATCTCTGCCTATGAAAAATTTATTAATATTAGTATCATATATAAAAAAAGAAAATACTCCATCTAATAATTTGATAGTTTTTTCTATGCCAAATTTAATATATAATTGTATAATAATTTCACAATCAGAATCGGTAGTTAAAATAATATTATAATCATGAGCCAATGATTTGTAATTATAAATTTCACCATTACATATACAATAAATATTATTAATATGGAATGGTTGATTAGACTTATCATTTAACCCATTGATAGCTAAACGATGAAATCCGATATATGTATTATTAATTTTTAATAATTCAGTATTTTCAGGTCCTCTAATTTTCCCCTTTTGAAATTCTTTTTTTATTAAATCAAAATCTTTATTAGAATTAATTAAAGCAAATATCCCACACATTAATAATTACAATAATTAAAAAATTATCTTTAATTATTATTATAATATATTTATTTAAAATATAATAATAATATAATAAATATGAAGAAAACCGATAATTACTATATGAATCAGGATAATATAAATAATAAAATATACGATAGAAATATACCAAGTAATAATATAGAACCAGTATTTGATCCAAGGCCGTTATCAATGAAATACAATTTAAAAGAAAAAGATACCAATGTAATCGAAAAGCAATATAATGAGTTTGATACAACTACGAATTTTTATCCAGGAACAAAAAAACCAACATTTTCACAATTTTCTAATAAAATAGATTTAGAAACTGAATTATTACATTACAACAATAAGTTCAATGTAAATAATAATAGTGATTTATATAATAATAATAAAACACATAACAATGAGTATTCAGAATTAACATCAGATTATTTATTAAAAAAACAAGAATCGAATTATATAAATGAAAATAATTTATTAAGTTTAGGTAATGATATATTTAATAATAATACACGCATTCAATTAAAAAATATAAAATAAGTGTATATTTAAATATGCAAAAAATAAATTTAGATTTTATAAAAAGAAATCACAATAATAAAATAAATATACCTATTAATAGTGAAAAATATAATAATAATACTAATAATAATAAGTTAAATAAAGATATAAAATTTTATAAAAAACGAATAAAAGATTATAATAGTAATTTATTGAATGAATTAATAAACAATAATGAAGAGAAAAATAAAATAAATAATTTAAATAACAAACACATTGAAATATATAAAACATATTTAGAAAATTTAATCAAATATTTTAAATTTATAGATTGTGAAAATCATTATCAAAAGGAATTAGAGAATTATAATAATTCTAATAATTCTAATAAGTCTAATAATTATAATAATATAAATATAAATGATATATCAAGCAATAATACAATAACAGATAAAAATATATTATTAGAATATAAAATACATAAAACCAATACAATAAAAAAATATTGTGAAACAAATAAATTATATGAAGAACCTAAAATTTTACCAAAAAAAAAAATAATATATAAATATAATGGTAAAGCAGACGCAAAAAAAAAAAAAGATATTTCATAAATTAAATTGTGCACCTAGTAAAAAAAATAAGTTAAAATTTACTTGTTATGAAAAAGGAGATATATATGACTTTAAAGAATTATGGAATAACAATAATCCATATAATAAAATAATAAGTAATGATCCACATATAATATGGAAAAAATTAAAAAGGAAATTATCAAATGTATGTACAAATGAAAAATGTTGGTTGGCACAAAATTTTTTAGATAATAATTATAACAAAAAATTAATATATAAATTATTTTCACCAAAAATGCCAAAAACATGGTTAGGAAACATAAATACATGGTTATCTAGTAAAGATATAATAAACTTAATGGAACAATATGAAAAATCATACAAAAATTTTAAATTTATTGGACCATCTCCTATAGATTTTGATACAAAAATGAATACTGGTAATTGTGTTTGGGAAGAATTATGTAAATTAAATTTATATAATTATTACAAAAAAAAAATATATAAAATAGGTATAATATTGAATTTAGATACACACGAAAAAGGCGGATCACATTGGGTGGCAAATTTCATAGATTTGAAAAATAAATATATATTTTATTTTGATAGTAACGGTGTTAATATTCCCAGACCAGTAAAAATATTAAATGAAAGACTTATAGAAAAATTTAGAACAGATAGTAATATAAAACTTACACCTTATGTAAATAGGTTACAACACCAATATAAAGATGGAACTTGTGGGATATATGCACTCTATGTATTGATACAATTATTAAGCGAACAATCAACCCCGTTATACCTTATGAAAAATAGAATACCAGACCTTTTAATGCAAAATATGAGATTTAAATATTACAACAAATATTGAGAAATAATATGTATATACTGATATACTTATATATATATACTTATATATATATATATATATATATATATGAGTAGTTATAACAAAAACAGGATAGTATCAGGCGACGAAAAAAAGCAAATTATATATTATCTTTATAAAAATAATAATAATATAGATTCAAAATTTAATATATATTTTAAAAATTTATTTGGTTTTGATATAAATAATTATAAAAGTGGAAAAAATTTTAATGAAAAATTTATTAATTTATTATATTTATCATATAATGAAATAAAAAAAATAAAAAAAAAAAGATTATATGTTCATAGATTTTTATGAAGAGTTCTATTTCATTAGAAAATTAATTAATGATGGACTTTATATAGGAGAAGGAAGCGACGCATGGAAAAGAGGTGTAAACAAATATTTTTTCGAAAATCATTATAATTTTTTGATATATATTCTAATATATATAATAAAAATTGTAAAACATGATAAATCAGTAATATCAAGATCGGGATCAACATCAGGTTCAATATCAAGCTGGGAAAAAAAAAAGGATTATATAAATTTTATAAAAGAATTGTTATTTACATTGGAACAGGAGTCAATTACAGGAGTTTATGATGTAACATCAAATAATGTTAAACCATTATTTGAATCATTATATAAATATATTGGTAAATTCAAAGATGAAGATAAAATAAAAATATCAAATACCCACATTTCGGTTTGTATAACAGAATTGGAAAGAATGATTAACGAAAAACGAGAAGAATCAAATAAAAAATCATCAAGTTTAAATAGGTTCAGTAATACTTCTATAAAAAGACAAAAGGTATTAGGTGGTACAAAGAAAAAAAAATATAAAAAAAAAGACAAAAAAAGCAAATCAAAGACAAAAAAAGCAAATCAAAGATACAATTAACAAATATTTTCGGTTTTATTAAATTTATAAAAGAAAATTTAAAATATAATGCATAATTTGAAGATATATAATATATATGTTGATTATATATAATGTTGAATATACCAAAGATAGTTTTTATAGTTCCATTCAGAGATCGCGATAATGAAAAATTTGCATATTTGAGTATAATGAAATCAATATTAGAAGATTATGATATAAATTATTATAAGATATATTTTATAAAACAATTAGATAATAGAATATTCAATAGGGGAGCAATAAAAAATATAGGATTTAATGTTATAAAAAATGTATATCCAAATAATTATAAAAATATAACATTAGTTTTTAATGATATAGATATTTGTCCATTAGACAAAACTTATATAACTGATTATTCTACAACAGTAGGCAATATAAAACATTTTTATGGTTTTAAATTTGCATTAGGTGGTATAGTATCAATAATAGGTGCTGATTTTGAAAAAATAGGAGGTTTCGTAAATAATTGGGGTTGGGGATTTGAAGACAATCACCTAAATGATATTGCAAAAATACATAATATAAATATAGATAGATCAGTATTTTATGAAAAAAATTCTAAAAATTTTTTAGATATATATCATGGTAATTTTAAATATTTAAATAACAATGAAATTAAAAAAGCAATAAAAAAAAATAAATATTACGATAATTTAAAAACGTTAACAAATATAAATTATAAAATAGAAAATGAAAATCAGTTTAATTGGAATAATGAAAATACAATATATAATGTAAATGTAACAAATTTTGAAACTCTTATAAAATTTACCAAACTAATAAATGATTATAGAAAACATGATTTAAAAAATGGAAATATTATAAGAGAAAGAAATAATAATGTAATAATGAAATTTATATAAACTATTTAATTATTATTTATAATAAATAAATAGTTTGATTAAATCAATAATAAAACATATTTTATTATAGTCATCTTATCATATATCATATGATATAATTTTAAATTTTTTTGTTTATTATATTATTATATTATTAAATTAATGAAGACCCATACGTAATGTCATGCGATAATTATCAAATTTGTACTTTTTTAAAGTCATTATCGGATTTAGAAATAATTTTATGCAATTGATCTTCATTATGTTTTACAAATCCATTTTTAAATTCTTCAGGAATTTCAAAAAAACTAATTAATTTTTTATTTAATTGGTATTTCTCCAATAAATTATTTTCTTTTAAAATATTTTCAAAAATTTCAGGATTTTCATAATAATATTCTATAGTTTCTTTGGTGCATCTTTTAATTAATGGATTAATATTATCAGATTTATCGCCTTGAACAATTTTGAAAAATAAATTTTTATTACCATCAGCGAATATGTTTTTACCATATAAAAGATTTTTATTTTGTAAATTAATAACATGAGTATTTTCGTCAATCAATTGTAAATAATCATAATCATTAGCAATAATATATATATTATCATTTCTAGTTTCTCTAATATAATTTTTTAAAATAGCAATAATATCATCACCTTCTAATCTATTATATTTGAAGATGTAATCAATATCAGCATTATTTAAAAGACCAGAATTATATACATGTTTGAAAAAGTCAATACCAACAAATTTATTATTTCTAATTCGTGTTTCTTTATAATGGTTATAGAAATCATTTCTCCATATATGTTGTCTAGGACAATCGCATGCAGCGATAACAATTGAATTTTGTCTTGTAATTTTTAATTTTTTTTTTACATTTTTGATAGTATTTTTAATCATTTCATCAAATTTTTCAACAAATATTGGATTTTCATATAATGTGTTAATATCTAAATTTTCAATACATTTAGAATGTTTAAAATATTGAATTAACGCAAAATATCTATAGAAAATCCAATAACTTACATCAATAATTATATAATTCATATAATTTATTATATTTAACAATAAATTATAAATAAAAATATTTTCAATTTTATATAATTTTATTAATATTATATTTCTAAACTGATAGTATTTTTGTTACTAGTTGTTTTTTTTCTACCTCTTGAGTCTTTTGGTTTGACATTTTTCAATAAATCATTAATATTAGTTGTAATATTTTCAGAAATAGATGGACCATTCATATTTTTAATATCATTGTTATCAGCTAAAGCTGTTTGAGCAGCATTCAAATCTGGTCTTATGTTATTGTTATTGTTATTGTTATTGTTATTGGCATTGTTATTGTTATTGTTATTGTTATTGTTAGATCTAGATGATCTATTAGGTAATTGAGTTTCGACGGGTGATGGTGGACGATTAATATTATTTTGTATAATTTGTTCATGTTGATTTACTGAATTATTACCGCCTAATATGTTACTCATGAACCCACTGAATCCAGGACTATTTTGTCCCATAGTACTAACGGCGGCTTGACTGAATTGTTTCATTAAATCGGGATGTTGTCTCATAACTTCATCCATACCAGGCATAGCAGATTTGAATAATGTATTAGACATATGAACCATAATAGCGGAGCCCCCAAGTTGAAATAATAATTTTAATTCAGGGGACATTTTAGCTTTAGATTTATATTTCTCATGTAATTCCATAAATATATCATCGTATTCATCAATATTTTCATTGACTTGTTCGGCCCAACCGTCTAATTTAACCTCAAATGGATCAAATTTATTATTCAAAAATTCTAAACCATGTATACATGCCATGAACATTTTACCTTGAAATTTGACAGAATTATCTTTTTCTTTTTCATTTAATAACATTTCATATTCACCCATCATTTCTTGTAAATCACTATCCATGCCATATTTTTTAGTCAAATTAGCTCCTTTTCTTTCAAGAGCTTCTAATTTTTTTAAATATTCGAATTTTTTTCTTAATAATTCTTCTTCGGATAAATGTTCTTTAACATTACTATTATTAGGGATATTTTCATAATTATTGTAATCATCCCAAGTGTTAGTATCATTAATATCGGATGTTTTTTCACCAATAGATTTATCATTATAATTGTTGGCTTCTTTTACGGAAGTAATATTTTTTCCACTGTTAAAAATAGTACTAAATATATTTTTAGATTGTTTTTGATTATTTTTTTCATTATTTTCAATAAAATTTTCAAAAACATTATCAGTATTGTTATTTAAATCAACAGTTTGAATATTATCAATGCTTATATCATTAGTCAAATCATTTAACTCATTTTCTAATGAAGTAATATCATTAATATTAGGTTCGTTAATATTATTTTTATTATTGTTAGTTTTATTATCAGATTTATTCATTAATAATTCAATTCCTGAACCGAAATTAACACTTTGGTTATTATCATTATCTAAAATTATTTCTTCATTGCTTAATGAATCTGGTGTAATTTCAATAATATCCATTTATGTTTAAATAAGAAGTTTAATTTTTAAGTAAGACGCATAAATAAAATATAATTAATTATTAATTATTAATAATTAATTATTAATAATTAATTGTTATTTTATAAATTATATATCAATAGAAAAATTATAATTTAATATTAAATGTGAAATATTTTGCATAAAACAGTCAGCCAAATCATCTTTTTTTTTATTACTTTTAAAATATTCAATTAAATTTTTATCAATATTTAATTTTTCTAATATTTTATAAGTAATTTCTATACTTAATTTTTTTCTTTCATTATATGTTGTTTTTTTTTTATTTACGAATGGTTTGAGTTTATTACATGATGAAATAAACAAAATATTATCAATATTTTTGTTTATAAAATATTGAGCAACCATGCCTTGTATAGTTTTCATTCTATTAGCTTTTGGGCTAATTTGATTTTCTATTAAAATCAAATCAAATTGAGTTGTAAATAATTTGTTAAACATTTTATTAATATTAATACCAATATCAATTAAAGAAATATTATTTGTATTTTCAATTTCAATACAAGATAAAAATTTAGATTGAATAGAATCAATTATATAAAGTTTTTTATCATGTGTATTTAAATTATTGTTAAATGATATGTCGTATTCTTTAGAAAAATTAATTAATTCTTTTAAAGATTTTTTTTTGAATTGATTAATTTTATAATCTAAAATTTTATAATTAGTTTTTTTTGCATGTTTATTACAATAATAAATATTATCTATACCATATTTTGCATTATTTTTACAATCACAACAAATATAATTGCTGTTAGTTAAATTTATAGAATCCCAGCTAATAATATCTATTTTACTAGTATTTTTACAATATATAGTATGTATGTAAGCTAAATTTTTAATACCAATATCAATACTCAATATATTCATATAATTATAAATAATAAGTATATTGTAAATAATTTATAATTATTTTTAAATAATTTTTAATTATAAATTATTAATTATAAGTATATTGAAATAATTTTATAAAACTCTATTACAAATAGTGTAGGCTAATCTGGCTACTATATAATATAATAATGCTACTAATATACCAATAACCCCAACTAAAAGCATAGGACCTTTTAATTTTTCATTTTTAACAGACATAGAAGAAATTGATAATACAAATAATGCAATTATTTTAGAAAGAACAAGAAATAATGATATAAATCCCATAAACATAAATACAGAACAATAACTTTTATCAAGAGGACCCATAAATGTTTTTACTAAATCCATAACAATATATATATATTATATAATATAATATATTTTGTAAAATATATATTTTAATTGTTTATTTATTTACTTTGAAAATGTTAGATTGTTAAGTTTTTCTTTTGTTAAATAAATAGAATTGTCATTATTATTATTGTTTTTATTAATATTTTTTTTCAAATTATTATTTAATATAAAAGGCTGTGCTATATAATTATTTTTTGAACTAGTAAAATTACACGCCTTAACTTGATTAGTATAAATAATATCATCTGCATTATCTATTAAATATTTTCTATTTTTCAAACTATTATTATTATCAATAATATTATTACTATTTTTTAATACATTTCTACTATCAGCCATTAATGCTGAACAATTAATATAAACATTATTATAATCACTCATTATTATATTTATATAATAAAATAATAAAATAATTTTTAAGATTTAATTAATATTTTGTATTAATTTTATCAATTCATTTTTTTTTGTTTTTTGGGCCGTTTCATTATCTAATAAATTATTAGTTACAGCTATAGTTCTTAATACATCTATTTTAGTTTTATTAATATTTTTTATAGATTTTAAATCATAATCATTTTTATCAGTATCTGTATTGTGAAATGATTTTATATTTAAAATTTTTAAATCACTTTCAGATAATGTTATATCTTTTTCAAAAAAATTATTATTATTATCTATAATATCACTTAATTCAATATCATCATTATCTATAATATCACTTAATTCAATATCTGCATTATCATATGTATTATTTATTGTAATATCATTATCATTATTATTATTATTAATATCATTATCATTATTATCATTATTATCATTATTATCATTATTATCATCATTATTATTATCATCATTATTATCATCATTATTATCAGTACCATCATCATCTGAAGTATCGTCATCATCATCTGATGTATCATCATCGTCATCATCATCATGATCATCATCGACTGTATCATTAACGCTTAAACTATTATTGTCATCATTATCATTATCATTATCATTATCATTATCACTTATATTGTTATTAGAATTCAAATGATTATCATCATCAGAAACATATATTTTTGAAATAATATTATTGTTATCATTATTATTAACATTGTTATTATCATCATTGTTATTATCATAATCATTATCATTATCATTATTATCATTATCGTTGTTATCATAATTA
>MDTF01006592.1_pt1 | contig 16605 bp, 13 predicted proteins | sample 811191 | NCBI WGS metagenome assembly MDTF01 (sample SAMN05326649, study PRJNA326480) | marine metagenome | isolation source: seawater | place: Southern Ocean | collected 2011 | reverse complement strand
ACTTGAAACTCACTATGCTTAACTAAAATCACAATTACATCCGCGATATCAAAAACATCGTCTAGATCTAACAAAGTGAACCGATCATGAGTAACTAAATTAGGTTCAACGCAGATCACGTCGTATCCACTACCTTTCAAAGCATCCACGATTCTAATCGCTGGCGATTCTCTCAGATCATCAATATCAGGTTTAAACGCAAGGCCTAAACATGCAACCTTTATGTCTGATATTTCTTTATCAATACCGTCACAAACTGCTTTCACCTGTTCCACGGCCCAGTGTTCTTTGCTAACATTTACTTCTCGTGCTCGCCTGGTCAGTTTGGAATGACCTTCATCCATAGAAACTAAGAACCACGGATCAACCGCTATACAATGCCCTCCAACTCCTGGACCGGGCTGGAGTATATTGACCCTAGGGTGTCGATTTGAAAGCTTAATGAGCTCCCACACATCCACATCGACATTGTCACACAGCATGGATAGCTCATTAGCGAAAGCAATATTCACATCTCTTGATGCATTTTCGGCTAACTTAGCCATCTCTGCAGTTTGAGAGTTGGTTTGTAAAATCTCGCCTGATACAAAGGTCCTATAGAAGTCAGCAGCTAAAGTTGTAGCTTCGGGTGTTAAACCACCCACAATTCGATCATTTTCAACTATTTCAATCATTACGTTACCAGGAATAACTCTTTCCGGGCAACAGGCAAATAATAACCCTTTCGTTTGGACACCCATGTCTTCTAATTTAACTTTAATCCCCGCTGTAGTTCCCACAGGCGAAGTAGATTCAAGAATTATTAAATCACCAGCCTTCAAAATAAGTGCTATCGTCTCAACAACTTCGTTAATATATTTCAAATTAGGCACAGGAGTCGCGCCCCCAACCGACGTTATTGGCGTGGGAACACAAATTATATAGACGTCACTAACAGTAACAGCTGTCGACGCAGAAAGATTTCCAGTTTTTACGCTTTGCTCTACAGCATGATCTAACCCGGGCTCTACTATGTGAATTTTCCCTTGATTGATCGTTGCGACAACAGACTCGTTAACATCATAACCACTAACTTTATATCCCTTGGCTCCCAATGTCGCCGCTGTTGGTAAGCCAATATACCCCAGACCCAATACACAAACGTTCTTCGTCACAATCTTAATCTCCTAAGGTCTATTGATCTAATAAAAACAAGCCCAATTCATTTTGTCTTTTGCATATTGCTTTTTTGCTTAAACTCACTACGCATCCACTCACAAGTGACCTGTAGCTGATTCTCTATATCCAACATAGGAGAGTACCCTAAAGCTTCTTTAGATTTCGAAATATCAGACCTTCTATCACTTACATGGTCCCAACTCCGGGCTCCAGTGAAGCTAATCGGAGATTCAGAATCAGTAAGCGCAATAATCATTTTAGCAATATCACTTACTTTCTGGACTACTCCAGTCCCACCATTAAATACCTCACCAGCCCTATATTCTGAAAAAGCTGATTTACATAATAGGTCGACTGTATTGTCAACAAAGGTAAAATCTCTAGTCTCATTACCTGTACCTGTAATAACAAGGGGCTCATTCTTCAAAGCCTTAGCTATAAAATTCGGAATCACATTCCTATACTCTCCAGGATACTCTCCTGGTCCGAAGGTATTAAAAATACGAACACAAACAGTCGGCAGTTTATGAATTTCTGAATAATATTTACAATATAACTCACCAACGTATTTATTTATTGCATAAGGTGTTTCATAAGGCGAAATATCAACACCTTCATGCATAAATTGCATATTCCCATAAACACAACTAGAGCTACAATAAACGATTTTTTCAAGATTAGGATTAGTTCTTTGACCCTCTAATATATGAACAAACCCCAGTATGTTAGTCATAATATCTGAAACTGGGTAGTCCACTGAGTTTTGATTAGCAAAGTGTGCGGCTAAGTGAAAAATAACATTTGGTTTCAGTTTTGATAGTAAAGGTGCTATTTTCTCACTATTTGTGATACTCATATGAATAAATTCAACATTTTTTATGGGAGGTAGCACTTTAGATGACGATAAATCATCAATAACATAAATGTCATATTTATCATCTTTTGATAATTTTTTTACTAAATTGCGCCCTATAGCGCCGCAACCACCCGTAACAAGAATTGTTTTTCGAACCTTCATATTATTTACCTTTCTTAGATGCCGAACAGAATTAGTTAGAGTTCAAATTTAAAATTTTAGTATTTGACCTCTAATCACTAAACGAATTCACGAGCAAAAGGGGCTAACCGCATTTTCCTGAAAACTGAGAAAAAGAATGCGGTTAAAAGAACACCTTTTGAAGTATAAAAAGGAAATGTTAAAAGTGTAGGAAGCATACATAAAAGACAATACATCAACACCTTAGCACCCTCTGGGTATACAACTTTTTTCCCCCATAATCTCAAATAAGAGACCACTAAGTACGCATATCCTACAAAACCAACAAGTCCAATCTTGAAAATAAAGTGGGTAAAGAAATCATGTAACCGGTAGTATTTTCCTTGGTCAAGAGACACCTGATCATATGACGCAGTAGAAAGATGATTCAAAAGATATGGTGTATCTGTAAAATAAGACCCTGCTCCCATACCAAATAACCATCCAGATTTATCACTTAACGCTTCAATCGCATTAAGTAGACTAAAATATCTATTCGGGTCAATCGTCGCTAAATCAATACCATCAAATATATTGAATCTGTTCACCATTAACACAATAGCCTGACTTTCAGAGAGGAATAGGAACACGATGAAAGCAGAACCAACAATTATTACTGCGGCTCCGCGAAAAATATATTTGCCAGGTAAAAATAACATGCCAGCTAAAAGGGTGAGAATCAGCCATCGCGTTTGATATTCAAAAATGAGTATCAAACTAAGTGCCATCAGGCCCAGATATGCTGGCAACCTCAGATCCACTTTAACAGAAAGCATGCTCCAATAAAAAACAAATAAGACTAAAATTTTCGCAACGTCCATCGATAGATTTTCAAACTTATATTCTTGTCGCTGCAGTATATTCATTATGAGGACACCAAGATCATAAAAAATTACGCAGAACGAACCTGCCAAGATTAATGGCAAAATAAAAGGTAGAGTATTGTTTTTGCTCAGAAAAGGATTATTAAAAAATATCAAACCGAGTATGAGCATAACTCCAAACTTCAAATCGACAATTACCCTCCCAATCTCCATGATAAAACCATTAATAGTGCCTGTCACTAGGGGGAGTAGCAGAAATAAAAAGGCTAGAGACAGCAGATGGACGTCGATAGCTAAGCGGCGTAGCCTGAAAAAATAAATACTAAATATTAGTAAAACCCAAACAATTGTTGGTTCACCAACGAGGCTAAATTGCCATATCGATGCTGAGGGAAGCACTCCATTGACTTCTACATCAAGATTATCTTGTGTTATATCCGGATGACTAAAAATCATCATCAAACAATGTAGAAAGAACCATTTTTTTGGTAGAAATATCGGCGATAAAATAAATACCACTAGAATACACAGACTAAAATAGTAACCTACTCCATAGCTAGCATTTGCACTAAAAATAATCCTTCCAACAAAGAAAATAAAAAAATATTGCAACACAAAAGAGAAATTATTTGGAGTAGCACCACTTGATTTAACAAAATTTCTCATAATCGATAGTAATTAATTAATACGGCATCTAATTTTCCACGAAAGACATACTCCGCACCAACTCCAGCACCGACGGGGCCGACGGCATCAACGAGAGCCTGAAGATCATGCTTTCCTCCACATCCACCAACATATGTTTGCGGTACATCAACTAAATTATTTATCTTTTTTGCCAAGTCGATATCATAGCCCACACGCGTGCCATCGCGATCTATACTGTTAATACAAATTTCACCAGCTCCGCAGTCTACCATCGCACAAATATGGTCAAGTAAGCTCCCTTTAATTTTTCTAGTCCCACGGTCAGAATACATGGTATACCCACTTAGTATAGTTTTCCTGACATCAAGCGTAACAACAACACTTTGTCGCCCAACAGCTGTTGAAATTTCCTTGACTAGGTGTGGATTGGTATAGCTCGTCCTCGACAATGAGATTTTTTCGTAGCCAATAGCTATTAATTTTTTTGCTTGCTCAACAGACGAAATGGCTCCGCCATAGCAAAGTGGCATATTCGCTTGCCTGGCAACAATCTCGAGTAATCTAAAATTTGGCCCTTCGCATAAGGAGCGAGAGATATCAAAAATGCATAACTCATCGACCTTTTTTTCGTTGAAAATTTTTAATGCATTTACAATATCGCCCAAATACTTATATCGACTGAATTGTTTTGTTTTAATCAAACCTGTCCCATCTAACAACAGTACTGGAATAAACCTTGATCTAACCATTATTTAACTCACAAAAGTTTTTTATCAGTTGAATTCCATTGTCATGACTTTTTTCCGGGTGACCCTGCATACCATAAACATTTTTATGTTTTATCAGAGCAGGATATGATTCTTTGTAGTTAAATTTAGCTATACAATTTTCCTTATTAGTTGGTTCAAAATAGTAAGAATGAAGAAAATAAAAACCAAGATTTAAATCAATGCGGTGTAATATCGAGTCTTCTAACCCTTGTATATTGATCGAATTCCAACCCATATGAGGGATTTTCAAACCTTTTTCATAACCAAATTTTTTAACTACTCCAGGAATAAGACCAAGACCTTCACCAACGCCTTCCTCGCTTCTATTACCAAGGATTTGCATACCGATACAAATCCCTAGTAAAAATTTATCCGGTGAGGACTTGTGGAATGTTCTGAGATTACCCGCCAGACCACTATCTTCTATACGAGCCATGAATTCGTTGTAGCTTCCAACTCCTGGGAGAATAACGTGGGATGCTCTTTCAAAATCCAAACTACTAGCACTAACTTCAAAACGTAAATTAGATTTACTCAGGATATTCGTTATCGCGTGAATATTACCAGCACCTATATCGAGAACAAGGATGTTACTGTTCATCGCTTAATAGCCTGCTTTTCAAATCCGAGTCGCTGCATAATTCTTGCACCTAAATTCATAATGAACAAACTGTTTTTGTAGTCTCTGAATGATTTAAGAGGCATTTTATGAAGAGCCCTTAACTCATCAACTCCTATTTCTAGCTTATTAGAGATAAATTCAAAATCGGCTTCTATTGTATCTTTGTCAAAAGGAGACGTCTTTAATTGACTGAGCGCCTCTTCTCTTGTCATCTGTTTAGTAGAAATAAGGCTTGAAAGTTGTGGTTTTCGCATATCATATCCAAATCGACTTGGTAGCCAGTACCCTTCAAAGAATTTTGTAAATCTTGATTCAAAATGTTTCTGGGGGTAGGCCTTCCAACCATACTCCTTCTCAAGCGTATCAATTGCTATTTCCTTATTATATTCCATTAGATCGAGGGGCTTTATAACATTAATACCACGTAAAAATTTGAGATAAAATTTATGGTAGAAAATACCACTCCATGGATAATTTTTGAGGGGCCGCGTACAAAATTTATTCCGAATGTCTTTAACAAATCGCATGTCGGTGCCATAATAAAGCCATTCAAGAGGGTTACGACAACATTCTGTAGAGTGATTTCCCCCGTTAATGATGTACTTTATTTTATGCTTTAGCGCAAAATGATACATCACAGCAAAGAAAGCATGATCTTGGGCAATATCAAGACTAGGAATACCCGATTTAAATAATGCTAATTGGAAATCTTTCATATCATCCCAGTCAATCACTTCAACAAAAAGATCTAAACCAAGCTTATCTACTATATTTTGGATATTACTAACGGCCACATCACTATTCCAGCCTGCATCAACATGAAAAACTAGCGGCCTAAGACCGTGGACTGCCACGACTTGATGTAAAAGGTAGGAGCTGTCAAGACCACCACTCATACCCAGAATACAGTCATATTCTTTTCCTTTAGATTTGCGCTTCACTTTATCAAAGAGCTCAGCCAAAAGTTTTTGTCCATGACTGTTAGGATGCCAATTGGGAATTACATTCGTCTCGAAATCATGGCAATGATCACAAATCCCATTGTCATCAAACAAAATACCAGGGTCTGATGTATCCATCACACATCTTGAACAAACTTGATATTGTTTCTCGAGCATAATATTCTCTCATTATTGTTGACGTGCCTAATAATTCAGTGCAGGTGCAGGTGAATCATCTCACACTAAGTTATTAGTTAATAAAATATGGGGTTAGTAAAACATTCGAAAGCTCATGAAGACCTTAGTACACATCCGTAAAATCAAAGATGTTAGCAAGGTCAGAACCTAAATAGTTCATTATTAAATCATGCTGAACACATAGCATACCAACTTCGATATTTTGAGGCGGCAACTCATTCACGATCAAACCATCAACTTTGAGTCTTTCTCGATCAGATATATCTAGATAAGGATCCCATATATATGTCTTAATCCCTAGTCGCTCTAAAGACTTCAATATACTATCTACTTTTGTATTTCTAGAGTCAGGACAATTCTTTTTGAACGTATAACCCATTATCGTCACCGTCTTGTCTAGCAGATTAATACGATTGATCTGACAAAACTGTAGAAAATTATTTACTACCCAGGTACTCATACCTTCATTAATTTCTCTTGCATTACGCATCAAGTTTGGAACGTGTCCATGCCCAATAGACTTATAAATCAGATAATGCGGATCAACACCAATACAGTGACCGCCAACTAACCCCGGCTCAACACGCATAAAATTCCATTTAGTACTTGCCGCGGTGATAACTTCCATAGTGTTAATATTCATCAACGAAAATATTTGGTGCAACTCATTGATCAACGCGATATTAACATCTCTTTGTATGTTTTCTGTTATTTTTGCAGCTTCTGCAACCTTTATACTGGGTGCCGAATGTATCCCGGCATCAACTATGTCACCATAAATCTGTTCTAATAGACGTAATGTTTTTATATTAGATCCTGAAACGATCTTAATAATATTTTCTAGTTTATTAACCTTATCGCCTGGATTAATTCTTTCTGGGCTGTAGCCAACGTAAAAATCGGCATTTAGTCGAAAGCCTGTTTCAGCTTCTATGAGCGGCACACAAATTTCTTCGGTAGCGCCAGGAAACACTGTTGATTCATAAACAACTGTAGACCCATGTTTTAAATTTGCTGCCAATATTTTAGTCGCTGTAATTAATGGCTCGAGGTCCGGAGTATTATCCCCTTTAATAGGCGTTGGCACAGCCACGATAATAATATCTGAATTTCCAATAACATTTGAATCGGAGGAAAACGTTAATTTACTTGATAATTCGTTTAGGATGGTTTTTGTTATCTCTCCAGTTCGGTCATCACCTCTGTTTAGGCCAGCAATTCTAGCCTCACTAACATCATATCCAACTACTTCATAATTGCTTTTGGCGAACGCGCACGCCAAAGGAAGTCCGACATAACCTAGCCCTACAACGCAAATTTTTTTTGAAACCACTGCTGAAGTCATTATTCTCACCTTATATAACTATTTAATCATATGAAATTTAAGAGAACCCATACCTATTTGAGGTACGCACGAATTATTTCAACAATTTTGTTACTTGAATCACCATCACCATATGGATTTTTAATTGTGTGGGTAAGTGGTCCTTCCAAAATCCTACTGACCTCATTTACTATCGCTGTCTTGTTTGCACCCGCAAGCGTCACGACACCAGCCTCCATGGCCTCTGGCCGCTCCGAGATATCTCTCATAACAACCACGGGCTTACCAAGTGATGGAGCCTCTTCTTGAATACCACCAGAATCGGTCAAAATCAATGTCGCTTTCTCCATAAAGTACACAAAAGGCAAATACTCCAAAGGTTCGATCAAATGAATCGCGGCGACATCTTTGAGAATTCTATTGACCGGTTCACGAACCATAGGGTTCAAATGGACCGGATAAACTATTATAACGTCAGGATACTTCCGAGCCAGCGCTAATAGGGCATAGCATATTTCTTCAAACCCAGAGCCGAAACTCTCCCTTCGATGCCCAGTAACAAGTATCATTTTCTTTGGAGTGATAATGAACGAGTATTTTTCGTCATAAATAGCCCGTAATTCAGTGCCGTCTGCAACTTTTGCCCTTGCAAATAGCAAAGCATCAACGACAGTATTACCTGTTACAAATATATCATGTTCATGAGCATGTTCATTTAAAAGGTTTTGTTTTGACACCTTAGTTGGAGCAAAATGTAACTTAGTAATAACAGATACTAAACGGCGATTCGCCTCTTCAGGCCACGGGGATTTGATATTTCCTGTGCGTAACCCCGCTTCGATATGCCCCACATCTACCCCGCCATAAAATGCTGATAATGCTGCAGCAAAAGTAGTTGCCGTGTCTCCATGGACTAACATCAAGTCGGGCTTAAAAGTGTTCAAAATTACTGGCAGCTGCGCCAATATGGCTGATGTAATATCAGCCAATGATTGATTCTTTGCCATTATATTTAGGTCATAATCAGGATTAATATTAAAGACTTTTAAAACCTGATCTAGCATTTCTCGGTGCTGAGCCGTAACGCATACCTTAACATCAAAACCTTGCTCTTTTTTTAAAGCAATAACTACAGGGGCCATTTTTATTGCCTCTGGTCGAGTCCCAAATACTAATAATACCTTTTTATTCATATTCATTTATCCAAAAGATTAACTATGTATTGATGTTGAAAATATTGACTAGAATGCTGTTAATCGACATTTTAATTTGAACTCAATCACGGACGCATATCGGGCTTAGTCGCCGACTACATGTTTTTTAGTGATTATAGACTTTATGGCTATCACTTCAATATTCACCATTTAACTACGCAATAAAAAATACCCATCAGAACTGACAGAGCGACTTAAAGCTAAGCCGCTGAATACTGACATGACACTTTATGAAGAATATACTCTGGACAGCAGCTTTTTAAAGATATTTCAGTAAGAAATACAAAACGGCACGCATTGAACCACTCACATTACACAAGCAACATAGTAGCAATATTTACTGTACATGATATACCTTCCCTTAACGACGGCGAGACAAGCTATGTTTGGCCAAATCTAGGTATTTTTAGATTCACTGAACCCAAGTTTTTCTAACGGCATACATCACTAGAATGCAAGCATTGATTGCGGCACTCGACATAATCGCTATAAGATAAGTACTAACGTCAGTCCTATCAGTTAACATTAAGAGGAAGCCCGTTAGTGCAGTAGCCACAATAGTACTAAGCACTAAACCAAATTTCACCTTTCCTACAGCGACTAAGACTAGATCTGCGATTCTAATAATAGATGTCCAGACAACCATATAGATCAGTATCTTTAGATAAGATCCTGACTGAACCCAAGAGGGACCAAAAATCACATTTACAATCCAGTCGGACAATAAGCCAACCAAATAGCATCCGACGACAAGAGGAAGAATATAATACTTGAAATAGTCACTCAAGAACAACTTGATAGCATTATTATCACTGTCTGACGCAGCCTTGGAGATGATGGGTCGAATATACTTCTCAATCTGGGAATTCACTATATTGATGCTATTTGTTAACGTAAAAACGATACTGACCGAGGCAAACACTGCAATTCCTAACTTGTGCTCCATTATAATTCGACTACCAATCCCTATAACCATCAGACTAAACATACCGACATAGACGGGCCAATACCTCATTACGTAATGCAAAATCAAGGATACACGGAAATGTTGGATTTGCGGTAAGGGTAGTTTTAGAATCCAGTATTGGAACAATAATGAAACTACGCTGCTAGTAAAATACATAGCATAAATCCCGTTGCTCATTTCAAAAAATTGTAGATATACAAGAAGAACCGCAAAGAAAAATAACTTTTCAGCCAAAAGTATTTTTGCAAAAAGCACTAGCTTTTCTCGAATTTCAAATATCACTACCGGATAAAATAATGGCACCATAAAAATTAAAGTAGTTACCGGTACTTGAACCGAGAAAAACAAATCACCAATGAGTAAAAAGCCAAAACAACAACAACAGAGAAATAGTTTTAGGAAAATAGAATTTGAATATAGCTCATAAATATCCAGACCAAAAGAATACTTATAGCTAGTGAAGCACTGCTCCAACGCAGCATCTGTTATCTGCACGAGCATGAGCGCCCAACTTAAACTCAAAATATACACACCAAAAATGAGCGGATCTATTTGCCGAGCTAAAAGAATCGTAACACCAAAAGCAGCTATTGCTTGTAGAGTACTGTAAAATATCGCGAACGGTAGAGTAGTCAACAATTAAGGGGTTCCATAGAGTAACGTTGAAAAATTTACATAAAATCTAAATTGCGGCCTACCAGTTCGTTATGAGCTTGGATGTAACTACCATGATCGAATTTTCGAACTCTAGATAATGACATTTCAAATTCTTCAGAATTTGATGTCATTAAGGGATCAACATATGGATATGTTGGGAACGTTTCTATAAATACATTTTGAGCGTTTTTATCTGTAATTATTAAAGGTATACCTAAAGTAATAGCATCATTAAACCAACCGCTCCCGCGAATAGAGGAAGAAATAGTTATAATAATTCCTTTAATATTTTGATAATTTTCGAGGTCAAAGGTTTCAACATACACTAAATTTAGTTGGCTTCCATTTAATGACTCTTGAGGACCTCCCTTAATCTGAATTGGTTGATTCCCAAATAACTCACCTATTTTAGCCAAATCACCCAAACATGACCTAGAATTCGGAGCAATGAAGAATCCTGTCTGAAGTTCTCTTGGTCCCCATCGGTCATTTTCTAATAATGGACTACCTAAATGGCGATTACGAAGATTTAGCTCCGACAAGCGACGTCCCTGACCGGGAAACTGTGTAAGTCGAGACACATTTCTCATAAATATTTTTTGCCAGAGAACATGCTTAGACTGCCCTCGTATCTCAGGAGTGGTATTGTGCTCTACAACTCTTAATTTTTTTGGGATAAGATTAAGGATGGGTAAAAATAATGGGTCATAAGTCAATAACAAGATATCCGCTTGTCTATGCGATATTATAAGCTTAGCGATATAGAAGGCTCTTACAAATCTTCCCTGATGACCATTCACAAATTTTGATCTAACTATTGGATTCAATAAATCCTTTGAAAATATGTAGAGGATCCTTGGTTTTACTGGAGCTAGAGCTACCAGAGCTTCATTGAAAGCGCGATGTGTTGATGGTGATTGCCAATCAATCCAGATCTGCTCTAATTTCAATTTTTTATTACCCTCTTTCACTCAGAGATTACTTACAAAAATCTACCTAAAGCTTTAACTATTTGATCTCATGTAAGATATCGTTACAAATCATTAAAGGAGATTTGATTGGCATTCGTTTTAATAATTTACGTGCGCGATTTAGTACAATTAGATATTTTTGTGGATTGTCTGCTTGATACTTACAAGCTATATGATTTTCAAAATTGAGACCATATGAACTAAAAAGGTCAAACGCTAGTTTACGACCATTGGTGAGTATTCCTGAAGCCAAAATAAAATCTTGAGAACCTATTTCAAAAATGGATTCCGAGAGTATTTCCATATATTCTTTCGCACAACCCCAGTCACAATAAAAATCAAGACTATTGAAAGTTTCCTTATGACAAGGATCCTCTTGTGCAGCAATTAGGCACCTGACTAACTTCGGGAGAAAGAAATCTCTATTCTTTCTCGAGGAATCATGATTGAACAACCAAATTATCGAGGCCGTTATCCCATAGTTATCTCTGTAATAATCTATTAAGTTCTCTGTTGTACTTTTTGTGTTTGAATAAATGCAGCTAACAGTTCTTGGAGAGGATTCGTCAATTGGTGACCGCGAGAAAAGATCAAATACTTTTGCGGAGCTAAAATAAATAATGCTAGGTCGCTTATTACTCACTCGAGCATACTCCAAAGCTGCATGAGCACTCGCAATGTTAACAGAATAAATTTGCTTCCACTCAGATTCATATATGGTACCCGCTGCCCCATTAACCGCAGCAGTATGGATGATCATGTCAGGCATAACTCTCAAGAAAATCTTCTCTACAACATCTAGCTCAGTTAAGTTACATTGATAATAGGTGACGTTAAGCGTTCTTAAATACTTGCTAATCTTGCCAGACCGCCCAATCCCGTATATTTGGTAGCCTTGTAAAGAAAGTGCTTCTGCCAGGAAACTTCCGTCTTGCCCATTAATCCCAATAATTAAAATCTTTTGCTTCTTGTTTTTTTCTTCCAAAAAAGTTCTCCGATCAAAAAAACACTATCACAATGGGTACAACTGAAATACCTCGTTCCCTTGAAGCATACTAAAAAACATCTAGGGTCAGTCCAACTCACTAACAGATGCCACTATTAACGGATAAAAACGCGGCTCAAGGGAATCTATTTTAGTAGCGTAGAAACTTGACCCTTTAAATATCCGAGTTATAAAGCGCGCCAACCTATTAGATGTTTTGGTATGAGGTGGCTCGACACTATAAAAATACCTATAAGAGAGTGATTTTAAGTATTCGATGATATCTTGACCATCTTCTTGAAGTCCTGGCATATTATGACATTCAAAAAGAACTATTGGAGAATGCTTTTCTAGCGTAGACCGAAGTCCTCTTAAAGCAGGAAGCTCGTGACCTTCAATATCTATCTTAATTAGTGATACCTTATTCTCGGAAAAATCTTCGGATAATAAATTATCTCCATTTTTAACTGGTAGCGTTTTATTATTTAAGACATCTAAAGTCATAGATTTGGTAAATGTAGCGCTACCTAAATTACCATCATTATTTTCCACCAACACTAATTCATCATCTCTATCACTCAACCCAACCTTCTGAACTGATGTATTAATAATTGCATTAATCTTTATATTCGCCTCTAAGATTGGAATCACGGTATCATTGGGCTCAAACGCAATTACAGTATCAAACCTAGATGAAAAATAGCATGTATGGTTCCCAATATTTGCTCCAACATCTAAGACGGTCGTCCTTGAAAACTCTTGCTTTAGTGGATCTAATAAAGAATTAAATATAGACTCAAGGAGGTTCAGTTCATACAGCCCATCCACTGAAATATGCCTTCCGATATAATCATGTGGCAGACATAAAAGTTTAGGTAATTTGTTATTCAAGTTATTTCTTGTATTTCTCGCAAGAAGCTCTATCAAAAAAATTCTCTTAAAAAAAGCTAAGTTAGTCACACGTTTTAGTAGGTGTTTTTTCTCAATGGCCATTTGATTTACTCGTATTTTCTATTTTAATAAAGTTAAATTGCTCTGTAATAGTGGCAACCGTATCACAACTTGGTAATCCGCTTACTCGCTTTAAGTAACTTCCACGATTTCAAATTCTGGCAAGGGAAATACAAGCTTGTGTCCTTTTAGCACAGGGAGATTTATGAAAAAATCTCTGAAGTGCCAAGGTAATATCACTATATAATCTGGATTGGCCGCTAAAATATCGGCCTCAGAAACTAAGGGGATTAAAGTTCCTGGCGTAAATGCACCAAATTTATCTTCATTTACCTCACCTATTTGACTGATCAAATCCCTAGTTATGCCGTAATACTGTAAGAGGACATTACCTTTAGTCGATGCGCCTAAACCACAAACTGTTTTTCCAGCTTGTTTTGCATCACTCAGAAAGTGAATAAATTTATTTTTTTCCTCAGATATACGAGCTTTAAATGCATCATAGGGCGCACTGGTAGCCAAACATAAAGCCCTTTCTTCACTTAAAATTTTCTCTATTAAATCGATATTTTGAGGCCGTTTTGACTCTATCAATGCAGCGGTGATTGAAAAGCTACCACCATTAATATCATTGAACTCTACATCTATCACTTTGAGTCCTGCGGCATCTAGAATCCACTCAATTTGCATCAGCCCATAAAAATCAAGATGCTCATGACAAATCGTATCAAACGAATTAGTCTTCAACATTGCTGGCATATAGCTTTGCTCAAAAATCCATATGCCTTCCTCATCCAGAGCGCCTGCAATCTCTTTCGCAAACGATATCGGGTCTTCTAAATCATAAAACATAGAAAATGCAGTTATAACCTTTGCCTTGATACCTTTCGTTGCTTTGTTAACCGCCTCAGCAGAAAAGAAATCAGGAATTAAACCTATCTCAGGCGGATAATAGGATGAAAATTTAATTCCAGTTGGGTCAATTCCAACTAGCTCATAATGGTCTCTAGGATATCTCTTCAAGGTTGTCGCATCGTTACTTCCTATATCTATAATAAGATCGCCTTGCTCCAAAACACCGAGACTTAAAATTTTATCAACCTTAGAATGTAAATGTGACACCATGCTGGCATTTAAGCCTGATCGATAACCATAATTGAGGCCATACATTTCACTCAGATCATAACTTTGCTTCAACTGCACTAATCCGCAACCTTTGTCAGTACTACATCTAATAAGATCTACGGGGCCACCAGTAACGTCTTCTTCTTCTGACTTAGGAAAAGTACCTGTCATCACTTGGTGGCCCAAGGACATTATGGTCTCAAAATTTTCTCCGCCACAAATTCTACATTCCGTTAATATAGCAACCATGATTCTTTCCTTTAATAATTTATTGATAAAACATTAAAATATAAGACTAGATCAAACTGAAATTACCACCAAAGCCTAGCCGAATTGATTTCTGACAGACAAGTCTTTCATGAAAGTAATAGGTGACATCATTTGCAATGTCGAATCATGCTTAGAGTACAATCTACTTTAGATTTAATTAATCGAATATGAAAAAGTACTGCACCATACCTACTAAACAGCAACGAGGATAAAACTCATTAATTTTGGTGTCTAATCCGTTGTCAGTTCACACAGACCTAAAGTCACTGAGATAAAGAAAAGGGACTACTCGTGATAATCGTTAGTTTTATAGCCACTTTGTTTGGCAAGTTCGTCTCGTTCAGCAGCCCTTAGATCCTCAGACACCATTTCCTTAACTAACTCAGAGAATGATATTTTCGGCTCCCAACCAAGTTTTTCTTTAGCTTTCGAGGCATCACCAAGAAGCGTTTCGACTTCTGTTGGCCTAAAGTAGCGCTCGTCAACGGATACTAAGCAGCGACCAGAATCATCATAACCTTTTTCATCAAGGCCTTCTCCTTGCCAGTTGATAATAATATCCAGCTCTTTGGCGGCAATATTCACGAAGTCGCGCACGCTAAACTGCACCCCTGTGGCTATGACGAAATCTTCTGGTGTTTCTTGCTGAAGCATTAGCCATTGCATCTCAACATAGTCCTTTGCATGCCCCCAATCGCGCAAAGCATCCAAATTACCGAGATACAAATGTTGCTGCAGTCCAAGCTTAATCCGAGCGAGCGCACGCGTAATTTTCCGGGTAACAAAATTTTCACCCCGAACGGGCGACTCATGGTTGAACAGAATGCCGTTGCAAGCATAGATACCGTATGCCTCCCTATAGTTTACAGTTATCCAGTAGGCATAGAGCTTGGCTACAGCATAAGGAGAACGAGGATAAAAAGGCGTAGTTTCTTTTTGGGGAGTTTCTTGTACGTCACCATAAAGCTCCGAAGTCGAAGCCTGATAGAATCGAGTAGTTTTTTCTAAGCCTAGAATCCTTATAGCTTCGAGAATCCTTAGTGACCCCAACGCATCAGAATTTGCAGTATATTCCGGCTCTTCAAAAGAGACTGCCACATGGCTTTGCGCCGCCAAGTTATATATTTCATCAGGTCTTATTTTCTGTATTATACGCACAAGGCTACTAGAGTCTGTCATATCACCATGATGTAAAAAGAAACGCACATTGTCTTCATGGGGGTCAAGATATAGATGATCGATCCTACTCGTATTAAAGGACGATGCTCGCCTCTTCATTCCGTGAACTATGTAACCTTTATTCAGGAGAAATTCCGCTAAATATGACCCATCTTGCCCTGTGACGCCTGTAATTAAAGCTACTTTAGTACCCATTTTATCCCCTATTTAAACTTGTCTTTTGTTGATTTCATTAAAGTACTAGTAAGAGTATCAATAATCCAATTATGATTTTACCCTTCCATAAATATCGTCTAAGCGAACAATGTCGTCTTCCCCTAAATACGATCCTGACTGAACTTCTATCATTTCCAAAGGTACCTTACCTGGATTTTCAAGTGCATGAATAACGCCAACTGGAATATAGGTAGATTCATTTTCAGATAGTATGAACGTTTTTCCACCATTCGTAACTTTTGCCGTCCCGGACACAACCACCCAGTGCTCCGATCGATGATGATGCATTTGTACACTCAACTTCGCGCCGGGCTTTACGGTGATCCGCTTAACTTGATAACGTTCGCCATTGTCAATCGAGTCGTATTTACCCCAAGGTCGGTAAACTTCTCTGTGGTGCTCCCATTCAGTTCTTGATTCAGCTTTTAACTGTTGAGCGACAGCTTTTACATCTTGAACACTATCTTTGTGGCCCACAACCAATACGTCTTTGGTTGATATAATCACTAGGTCATCCACACCAATTACAGCAACTAACTTTCCATCAGT
>MDTF01005499.1_pt1 | contig 16607 bp, 10 predicted proteins | sample 811191 | NCBI WGS metagenome assembly MDTF01 (sample SAMN05326649, study PRJNA326480) | marine metagenome | isolation source: seawater | place: Southern Ocean | collected 2011 | reverse complement strand
CTCTGAATAAATATATGAATATCAGCAAGAGCAATATAATAAAAAATATAGCTAAAAAATTGTCTCTTCCATCTGAAGATGGGGCAAAAATTTTAGAATCATTTTTACTGTTAATCAAGACCAATACGAAATCAAAGAAAGTTAAGTTAAGTGGGTTTGGCACTTTCCTTTTTAAAATGACTCCTAAAAGAATTGGAAGAAACCCTAAAACTCAAGATTCATATATAATACCAAAACTAAATAAGTTAAATTTCAAACCTTCAAATAAACTAAAAAATAATCTAAATTAAAATGAATAAAAATAAAAAAACTAAGTATCAATTTGTTCCATCATTCTCGATTCGTTTTCTTATATTAGTTTCCATAACATCGCTTGATATTAATTCTTAAAATGCATCTTTAGACGATGATTACATTTAGAGCTTACCAGAAAATATTAGAGATGATTTAATGAATGATTTAATGAATGATATAATTGGACATACAGATAAAATCAAAGGTATTAATATACCTGGCTTAAATTAGAGCTCGGTTTATTTAAAATTTAAAATTTAGGATTTAGAAAAATATGAAGACAACAAAACTAGCAATATTATTTACGTTAATTTCTGTTTCATTGCATGCTCAAGAATTAGATAAAAAATTCATGGATAGTCTGCCTGATGACATAAGAAAGGATTTAGAGAGCAAAAATGAAATGCAAGTTAAAAAAACTAATGAAACTTATAGACCTTATCTGTATTCATCAAAATTAAGTCAAGCCGAAGAATTAATTTCATTAAAAGATAGGTTGGAAGAAGATTTACTTGATCTCAATAGGAGACTTAACTCTGGAAAAAATCTTACAATTAACGAAGAATTAAAACTTTATGGAGCTGACTTCTTTAATACATTCCAAACTTCATTTATGCCTATTAATGAGCCTAATCCTGATTCTGGCTACATGTTAGATATTGGAGATATATTGCAAATCCAACTAGTTGGACAAAATGCCTATATTAAAGATTTTTCAATAAGCTCAGACGGTTCAATCAATATACCCGATATTGGAAAAATAATAGTTGCTGGATTATCTCTGAATGACACATCCAAGTTAATCAAATCTCAAGTGAATTCAGCATTAATTGGTAATGAAGCATTTATAAGTTTATCAGAAATAAGAGATGTAAATATTCTAGTCACTGGAAATGCTCAAAATCCAGGTATATACACTTTATCGGGAAACTCTAATATTTTACATGCCATATCAGCTGCAGGAGGTATAAGCGAGTTTGGTTCGTTAAGAGAAATTAATCTTTTAAGAAATAATATTATTGTAGAGTCTCTTGATGTTTATGATTTATTAATTGGGGGTCAATACAATTTAAAGAAACGCCTAAGATCTGGTGATGTTGTTTTTATCGAGGCAAGAAAAAATATTATTACTATAGACGGTGCAATAAAAAGACCTGCAAAGTATGAAGCCTTAGATGGTCAAAAACTCATAAGTATTATTGAATATGCTAATGGCATTAGCCGAATTGCAGACCTTAAAAATATTTCTCTTGAAAGGCTGGTCGATGGATTATTAAAAACTATACCAGTTCCAAATGATAGTTATTTTGAAGCAATTAATGTTCAAGATGGCGATTCAATTTACATTAGAGAATATCCATATAGGCAAGCTAAAATTTCGGGTAATGTTCTCAAACCAGGATCATATACAATGGCCGCAGGCGAAACTATAAATGATTTAATTCTAAAAGCTGGAGGCTATACAGATAAAGCATATAAGTTTGGAGCAATTTATCTAAATGAAGATGCTAAATTAATTAGTGAACAATCAAAAGAAATTCTATATCAAGAATTTTTAGATAACATAATTGCGATTAGTCAACAAAACATTGGTGGAAACTTTGATTTAACCCCAATTGTGAAATTGACAGCAGAAATTAGAAATACTGCCTCTAATGGAAGAGTTGTTATAGATTTACTTAATGATGGTTCAACTGATCTTTACAATATTAAGGAGGGTGACGAGTTATTTGTACCAGAAAGAAATAACGTAGTTTATGTTTATGGAGAGATCTCCACAGAGGGTGCTGTAATGTATTCTGATAGTCAAGACGTGGAATATTTTGTTGAAAAATCAGGTGGCTATAAAAAGTTTGCTGATAATGAATCTATATATATTCTTCATCCCAACGGCGAGTCACAGCTATATAGGTCAAAAAGGAGTATTTTTGAAAGATCTCCTAAAAGTGAAATTAGGATTTATCCAGGTTCGATAATTTTCATTCCTAAAAAATTAGATGAATCAACACCAAGACGATTAGCGACACAAGCTTATGTCTCAATTCTTGGTAATTTAGGAATTGCCTTAGCATCTTTATCAGCTTTAAGTAACGATTAGATAAAGATGAATGAATATAAACTTTAGTCATCTAATTAATAAGTTTCTAATATTTGTATCGTTAGTTTATACAAATTCAATATACTCTTCTGATAGCTATCAATTTAATTTATATAATAATTACGGAGTTGTAGGGACGATACATACTCCTTCTGCAAGAACTTTTAAAGAAGGAGTCCATGGATTAACCTTATACAAGGGAACTCCAAACCAATCTGTTACATTTTCTGCAAGCCCATTTGATTGGCTTGAGGCTTCTTTTTTCTATACCAATATAACAGATAGACCTTACTGTTATGATTTTACTAGTGAATTCTGCCTACAAGATTTTAAAGATAAAGGTTTTAATGTTAAGGCAAGACTTAAAGAGCAAGGTGTTTTTCCTGCACTTGCAATAGGCGCGAATGATTTTGCTGGTACTGGGCTTTATAGCTCAGAATATATTGTAGGAAGTTATGGAATAAATAGGACTGATTTTCATTTTGGAATAGGTTTTGGTCTGTTAGATGGCTCAGATCTGAGATTTAAAAACCCTCTTGGTTACCTATCTGATAAGTTTTATGACAGACCAACTTCATTTGCAGCCCAAGGAGGTAGCTTTCAACCATCGAGATATTTTTCTGGTGAGACGGCATCACCTTTTTTTGGTGTATCTCATGCTTTAAACAATAAGTTTTTACTCAAGGCAGAGTACGATTCCTCGGTTAGGCCAGGTTTAGTTCCTTTTAGAATTCCTGAGAATGATTTTTCGTTTGGAATAGACTATTTGATTAATGATAGCCTTAGTATTGGCGTTTCTTATGAGAGGGGAAATTATGCTTCTTTCAAATTTGTTTACAAAAATAATCCTGTTCAGACATATCAGAAATCTGAATATGCAAGAGGAGATCGTCGCGAAGGAGATAATAAGTACACTCAGTTAATAAGCAATCTTGAAAAGAATGGTATTGGTGTAAAGAAACTTACTAGGAGTGCAAATTCAATAGGCCTTTCACTTACCCAAAATATACATCCTAATCTAAAAGTCGTAGAACAAATTATTGCTCAGTCAGCAAGAGATGCTGGAATAACTGAAGATATTAAAAAAGACATTGAAATTGCAAATTTATTAGCTATTTCAGAGATTGACGATGCTTATAGAATAAATTCTCAAATAATATATGAAAGAAAATCTGGAAGAAAAGTTAATACCAATACTCGTTTACAATTTAGACCATTTCTTGCATCGAGGGAGGAATTTTTTAAAGGTGCTTTGTTGGTTGAGAATGATACTGAATTCGTAATAAGAGAAAATCTGTTTTTGAACATCAACTTAAAATATAGCCTATGGGATAATTTTGATGATTTATTTCTACCACCAGTAAGTTCTTTCCCTGCTCAAGTAAGATCTGATGTTAAACAGTATTTAAATAAAATAAAAGATGGAGGTATCTTGATAGGAAGAGCCCAACTAGATTACCATTTAACCCCTATTAAAAATCATCATATTATGATGTCTGCCGGAATCTTTGAAGATATGTTTTCTGGAGAAGGAATGGAATACTTATATTTCAAACCAAATACCAATTATTCATTTGGAATAGATGTTTTTAAAGTTCGTAAAAGAGATTATTCTTGGAGATTTGGTCACTTAGATTATGAAAATACGGTTGCAACAGCAAATTTTTATTATAGAAATTATGGAACTCTACCTTTTGATATGAAGGTTTCTGCAGGAGAATATCTTGCTGGTGATGTTGGATACACTCTAGAACTTTCTAGATCTTTTTATAATGGCGTGCAGTTTGGAGTTTTTGCTACTTTTACTGATGTTACTGCAGAGCAATTTGGTGAAGGTAGTTTCGACAAAGGTATTTTTTTTAACATACCAATATATGGAAATTTACTAAACTATACATGGAGGCCTTTAACAAAGGACCCTGGTGCAAAATTAAATAGAAAAAATACACTTTATGACTTGTTGGTTAAGTTTAGACCAATAAATTAAAGAAATTTCTTTCTTAGTTTTTTAAATATATCAGCTATAAAAGGTGAGATATAAGCAGTAAATCAGATAGATTATTCAGAAATGTGTTAAATAACAGCTTATTTATATATTATTCTTTAAAAACTGGTTATAATGCGATCTACGAATCTGTTATGATAAAACATACATTAATAGGAACATGAACATGAACAATTTTAACAATTACAAATTTGCATTTTTTACTGCATTTATTTTGACTACCACATCCTTTTATTCTGAAGCTAGCAACTCTTTTGGTATATCAGACAGAAATCTAAATTTAATAGAGAATAAAGTCGATTCTATGGATGTTAATGAAATGATTTCAACTAGATCGTCTCTAATGGCAGAGCAAAGTAATCTTAAACAATCTCAAGAAAACACACAAAGCCCAGCTCAAAACAAATCTATTAATGAAAGGCTTAAAGTAATTTCTGCTGAGCTATCAACAATTCAAAAAGCATTATTGGTACTAGCTGGTGTTGGCGCAGTATCTGCATTATCACAAGATGGTTATGATGATAACGTACCCCCTGTAATTACTATAAATGGAGCTAATACATTGACTGTAGAACTTGGTGCAGCATATTCAGATGGTGGAGCAACTGCACTCGATGACAATCATGGATCAACAACTGTCACTGCCTCTGGTTCAGTAAATACAAGTTCAGTAGGTTCTTACATAATTACTTATTCTGCTACAGATCTTTCTGGTAATACTGCAACTGCTACGAGAACTGTTAATGTTGTTGATACAACATCACCCGTAGTGACTGTATCAGGTGCTAATCCAGCAACATCAGAATTAGGTGCAATTTATACTGATGCTGGTGCAACTGCAACCGATTTATCTGGAGCACTTGGAGTAGTTACTTCTGGAACCGTCGACACAGATACAGTAGGCGAATACACATTAACATACACATCTACAGATGCTTCTGGAAATGCAGGAACAGCTACGAGAACTGTTAATGTTGTTGATACAACAGCACCCGTAGTGACTGTAACAGGTGAGAATCCAGCAACATCAGCATTAGATATAACTTATACTGACGCTGGCGCAACTGCAACCGATTTATCTGGAGCAGTTGAAGTAGTTACTTCTGGAACTGTCGTTACAGATAAAGTAGGAGAATACACATTAACATACACATCTACAGATGCTTCTGGAAATGCTGGAACAGCTACGAGAACTGTTAATGTTACTGATACAACATCTCCTAATTTTACATCTTCATCAACATTTACAATTGACGAAAATATAACAGAAGTTGGAACTGTTACAGCACAAGATAATGATATTGTTACCTTTACTATTGGGGCGACAACTGGTCCTGCAATACGTGGTGGTCAAGCTGCCTCACAGCTTCAAATAACAAGCAGTGGTGTAGTATCCTTTGATATAGCTCCTGATTATGATTTACAAGTACCTGACGTTATGCTTAGGTCAGAACCTGATGCTTTTAATACTACATCTTTAACAATAGAGTCATTATCAGGCTATGAAACTGGTTCAACGATGGACTTCACTGCAACAGTTACAGCTACTGATCCTTCTGGTAACCTTTCAAAACAAGTCATCACCGTTCAGGTAAGAGATGTTGGTGGTTATGATGATGATACAGGAACAGGGACAGGCACAGGCACAGGCACAGGGACAGGTACAGGAACAACAGGTACAGATTCAAATCTTAACACTCGTCCTAAATTTACATCTTCAGATACATTTGTTGTTAACGAAAATGTTACAGCTATTGGAACTGTTACTTCAGAGGTTGCTGATGGTCCTAATACTTTAACCATCACCTACACTATTGGGGCGACAACTGGTCCTGTATTAGTTAATGATCAGTACCCTACATCAAACCTTGTACTAACTAGCGTTGGTGTCTTATCCTTTGATGTAGCTCCTGACTATGATTTACAAGTACCATCCTATGCAGCAGCACTTAGTCAGGGATTGACTGATGACCGTGATGATTATTTAGATTGTACTGCAACAAATGGTATACCTTATTGTGATGAAACTTTAAGAACAGAGTCATTAGATGGCTATCAAACTGGTGCAACGATGAACTTCACTGCAATAGTTACAGCTACTACGTCTCTTGGTGTCACTAATAATCAAACTGTTACTGTTCAGGTAAGAGATATTGGTGGTGTTGATGACGATACAGGAACAGGTACAGGTACTGGAACAGGAACTGGAACAGGAACTGGTACCAACACAGTAGGCGAAATCTAAAATAGCCTGATCTTATACATGGGCTTTGGAAAAAAAATATTGTAAAAAATATTTCTTCCAAAGCCTGTATTTTTCAAAATAAAGCTCACTAGTTGGGCTTTTTTTAGTTTTATCAAACAAAATAAAAGGCACCGAATAAAGATATCTAAATTCGGAACTTATTATTTACATAAAAGGGCTTCAGATAAGCTTGCACTTAAAGCCTCAAATAAAGTTAAATTTATTTTAAATTAATAAAACTGGTCGTGATGGCCGGATTTGAACCGACGACCACTACACCCTCAGTGTAGTTTGCTACCAGGCTGCGCTACATCCCAAATCAAAAGCATATTTAAATAAACTCTATATTAATTAAAAACATATGCTTATATAATCATCAGATGCATACAAAAAAAAACATTGTATTTTCATTTCTTTTTTTAATTTCATTTAATCTTTTCTCCTTAGAAGAAGGTTATAAAATTAATACTACCTCTGGTATTTCACTTGGAATAATTAAAAATAATGTTATTTCTTGGGACGACATACCCTATGCCAAGCCACCAATTGCGGATCTGAGATGGATGTCACCAAGAGAGCTTTTATCAGACTCAATAATTACTTTACAAGATAGTAATTTTTGTGTTCAAAGACCATCTGGTATGGGCGGAGCAGAAGGTGAGGGCTACTTTTCTGGAACTGAAGATTGTCTTTACCTGGATATAAAAGCTCCTAAAAAATCATCTAACAAAGCACTTCCTGTTATGTTTTGGATCCATGGAGGTGGAAATACATCAGGCCTAAAAGATCTTTATGATTTTTCAACAATGGTTGACAGACACGACATTATTGTTGTGACCATAAACTATAGACTCGGACCATTTGGTTGGTTTACCCATCCAGCTATCCAAGATTTACAAAGCGGTATTGATAAAACATCTAATTTTGGAACTTTAGATATTATTGAGGCCTTGAAATGGGTCAATTCTAATATATCTCTATTTGGTGGGGATCCTTCTAATGTCACTATTTTTGGTGAATCTGCAGGTGGGCACAATGTACTTTCTTTATTAGCATCTAAAGAAGCTAAAGGACTATTTCATAAAGCTATTTCTCAATCAGGATATACAACGACAATCCAAGCAGACTTAGCTTTTAAACAAGATAACTACAGCTCCACTTCAAATCATACAAGTTTTAATATTGTGGACAAAGTTTTAAAAAAAAATGCAGTAAAGGAAAAACAATCCAGCTTGGACAAAAAAGAATTAAGAAATATTCTATTGGATCTATCTGCAGAAGACTTTTTTAGCCACTATGCACAAAGACCTTCTTATGAAGATATTCCTCTTCTAACTGCCGATGGAGTCGTTATTCCTATTATGGGATTGAAAAATGCATTATCAAGCAAAGAGCACTTAAATATTGTTCCTACTATAGCCGGATCTAACCGCGATGAGGTTAAGCTTTGGTTGGGGTCTGCTGAGTATTTTGTAGACCTAAAGTTTTCTCCAATAGGCAAGTTATTGGGTGTCCCCAAAGTTTCACTGAAAGATAAAGATGCATTTGAGATATTTAATCACTACAGAAGCTCTGCATGGAAGCTAAGAGGTGTTGATGGTCCTTTGAGAAGTATGCAAGAGGCAGGTAATGAGGTTTTATTTGCCTATAGGTACGACTGGGATGATCATAGAAGGTTTTTTGTAGGTAATTTTAAGAAGCTTATTGGGGCTGCTCATGCCACTGAGATACCACTTTTAACGGGAAATAATAAACTAGTCGGTGGTTATGGTTTTTTAATCTATCCAAGAGGGCCCTCAAAAAGGTTCACCTCAAAAAATATGATAAAGTTTTGGGCTAATTTTGCAAAAGAGGGCGTCCCGGGCGACTCAACCAACTCAATTAAATGGAGTAGTTACAATAAATCAGATAAATCTAATTTTATTATTCTAGATAACAGGCCTAATCTTAAGATGAGCTCAGACATGATTTCATTTAAATCATTGATAAGAGATCTTCATAAAGAAACAGGTGTTACTGATCTAGAAAAATGTGTAGTTTTACTCCAGATGCTTACATTTGTTGGTGATGACTTATATGATGAACATATAAAAAGCTATCCCGGAAATTGTATTAGAAATGAATCTGAAAAATTCTTAAAGGATAATGCTAGTTTTATCGACTACTAAAAATAGTTAGTAAATTAATTTTTAGCTCTATCTTTTAGTTTTAATACGTCTATGTCTTTTAAGTGAATTAAATCAGCAATTCTTCTTATCAATCTTTCTTCATTAACTTCAAGAATAGAATCGGCATAAGCAACAGACCATAAAAATGAGAGTAGCGAGAGCTTGTCTTCTTTTGAATAATCTTTGTTAATATCCTCTATAAACTCATGAAACGAGACACTATTATTACTAAAATTTTGGATAATCTTTAAAACATCAGCTTCGGTTTTTTGAACTTTTATAGATATTTTTTTTAACTCTTCAAGAATAATGGATAATTCAGAATCAGCTATATCCCCATCTGATCTTGCTATTTCATATGCCAACAATGAAGCAGTCAATTCTATGTCTAAATTTTTTTCAATTTCTTGAACAGGCTTTTCTTTTTTTTTAAAAAAATTAAACATTAAATTTTATTTTTTGTAGGTTTGTAATAGTAAGCATACAAGTAATAACATGCAGCGTAAATAATAAATACATAAGTTGAAACCCAAGAAGAATAAATGTTATTTAAAAATATCCCTATTAAACCTGTAATCAACGACACCATCAATATTATTACAAGTGTTTTTTCAGGCGAGTACCTGTTCATTAGTTTGTGGTGAATATGATCTCTTCCTGCTGAGGAGATGCTTACACCTTTTTTCAGCCTAGCAAATATCAATCCAATACAATCTAAAAGAGGAATTGCTACAAACCAAACCATAACAATTGGATCACAATCATATGTTATATTTTGAGAGCAATAAATTGCGCTCCATGCTACCCAGAAACCAAATAAATTAGATCCGCTATCCCCAAGAAATACACCTCTTTTTTTACCAAATATTCTTAAATTGAAAATTAAAAAGCCAACCATAGAGCCAATTATTAATACCAACATTGAGTCATAAATGAATCCCGAATGAAAACCCAGTAATAATAAAGTTATCATTGCACATCCAGAGCACAAACCATTGACTCCATCTATCATGTTAAATGCATTCATTATTCCAACTATGCAAAAAATAGTAATTGGAATACTTAATACTCCAAGACTTATATTACCAAAACCCAACAAGTTACCAAATGATTCTAATTGAATACCAGTTGTGTAAATCATTAAATAACTTGCGCCAGCTTGAATTAACAACCTTTGCCTTACTTTTAGGCCTCTATAATCGTCAATTAAAAATAGTAACAATAATGGTAAGGAGCTAACCATAAGATAATATGTAAACTCTGGGACATACCCATTAAGATTATTCAAATCAATATAGAGCTTTCCAGATAGCAATAGGGCTATAAAAGTGCCAATGCCGCCTGTTAGAGGTGTTGGTCTTGAATGAAATTTCCTACTTCTATCTGGTATATCAATTAAAAAATTATTAGCTTGGGCATAATTTCTTAGTATAGAATTTATAGCAACAGAAGCAATTATGCTAATAATTAAATAATCAATGATAATTGTTATTTCCATTTTTAATAAAGTTTTTGTTAATCTATAATTATAAACGATTAGAGCTAGTCACATGTGTTTTTATCATATACATAGCTAACTTTAAATTTATTAATTTTTATAAATAAATTAAATCTATGGAAGGCAATGATATAACCAAAGAAGTAGTTACAAACTACAGAATGCCCCTTGTAAATCTGTATTCTTACAATTTTTTTTCTAACCCTTCTGAAGAGTGGGAGTAGAAGTCAGCACTGAAACTCTCATTATTAGTCTTTAACATTTGAGCTAGTCCGTTATCCAAATATTGATTTGAAAACAAAAAAGGCAAATAACGACGAGGGAGTGAAGGAAGTATAAATTTTTAATCAAATTTAATTATTCATTACTCTTTTTAATAAAATATTTAACATAGTTGTTGTCTTCTACCCTTGAAAGTTTTGCAGAATTAGTTTGAATGAATTCATCTACAGCTTTATTGCATCCTGGCCAACTGGGGTCATTATACTCGTCTAATAAGATTATTCCGTCCTTAGACATTCTAGGATAAAAGAATTCCAAGCATGCCTTGTATGGGCTATATAAATCACAATCTAGATGAACAAAAGAAAATTTTTCTTCATGAACATTTGACAGAGTATCTTCAAAATAGCCTTGATAAATTTTTATTTTATCTGTTAATTTAAAACTTCTGATTAAGTTTCGTAGATAATTATACGAAGTGTCATCAAATCCTCCAATCTTTTTTTCAGAACTGTTGTCTCCACCTAGATCTATATCAATTTTTACCTCTTCATTAAAACCTTCAAAAGAATCAAAGCCATAAACTTTTTTTAGAGAGTTTTCTTGTTTGAGATAAAGTCCTATTGGCACTAAGCTATGCCCTTGATATACACCACACTCAGCTATTTGACCTTCTATATCCCCAGTTATATCTAAGAGCTTAAAGATGATATTTATATTAGATCCACCACTTTCTAGGATTTTTCTTTTTGTTATTCTTTTCGGAAGATTTATACCACAAACCTTTCCTGCCCATTTAGGCCATTTGGACAAGGGTTTATTGATAAAAGCTGAGAAAATCATTCTACTTAAAAATTTTCTTATAGAAGTTCTTATTAGAAAATATTTTAGATACTTCATGACATTATTTTAACTGATTTTGAGGCAAGAAACACCTCCAGTAGACCACCACATCGCCTGAGAGGTATGCAAAGAAATATTTTCTCACAAAGCTTTTACTTTAGATTGGATAATTCTGCTCTTCCCTAACGGTCTATTAATTTTTATTTAATTTTATAGTAAATAGATTTGATCATTCTTCTTAGAGGAGAACTTCTATTTGTTAAAACCCTATTTAGTATATTTGCTGATGAGCCTAAAAATGAATCATATATATATTGCCTTCCAGATCTTTTTTTATATTCCTGTAGGTATTTTTTAACCTCAGTTTCTGTCTTTGCCAACCCATTATCTCCATACTTTGTAAGAAGAAAATTAAAATCACACTCATAAAGAGAGTTCATATTATGCAGCGTTGTTTTCATAAAGTTGCCTATGAGGAGATCATCAAATATTTCAAATTGTACAGATTTCATTAGACTTGACCTTGGCACAGTAAAAGTAATTCCTTTATTAGATTTTTTGTTAAGACAAGTGGTATGAGTCTTACCTCCCACAACAAAATTAATAAAACCTAACCTTTTCTTAATAAGCTCTTTTTCTAGAAAATATTTATCAATTATTTTGGTATCATTTTTATCTAGTTCATCAGACCAATTGTCACCAAATATTTCAGGTGCCTTTATTTCTATTTTTAAAGGTTCGGGTTTTATTTCTTCATATTCTCCAGTGATACAATCAATTCTTACAAATGCAGGTATAAACTCTATATCATCATGAAGCCCCTTCTTATATGCATCCATGGGTGTTACATATTCTTGAGCCCATACAGAGTCTGATCTTTGGTATTGATGATGTGAGCTGAATGGGATAACTATATTTGCACCAACTGATTTTGCAGAGAGGCTAAGACCTTCTCCAACGTAAATATTATTTTTTGCAGGAGGTACAACAAAGTCTCCTCTTTCATCATAAAAATTAATCATGTCCGCATCACCATAACCAGACAGACTCAATAGGTAAACTTTATTATAATTCTTACTAATTTTCTTTATGAACTTAGTCGCACCTCTTGCGCCAGAATCATTTAGATTAATAAATAGATTATTGTTTATCTCAAGAAGTAAAATTGAATCTTGTATGAGGGTAGTAATACACATAATCCTAACTTCTTTAGAAATTTGTACCCATATTCTGTCTGGTAATATTTCAACAATAAAATCTTTATTTAATAATCCACTAGCAATTCTGCCACCTACATGGTCTGGTAATAATATTTTTTTACCTTTAAGTTTTTTTAAAGAGTTAGGATTAAGATGATCAGGATGCCCATGTGAAAACCAAATATACTCTGAATTAAATATGTCATCTTTTAGACTTGAAGGTATTTTATGACTTAAATTCCAACTACCAAAATAGGCTTCATCTTCCTCACCTAACCATGGATCTGCTGCAAGAATAGGCTTACTTTTTTCATAAGCCAATAGAGTTGCATTTCCTATTGTTGTTATACTAGACATATCACTAATGGGGCATTTTTATATTTATGCATAGCTTATATGTTTTGGCACAAAAATAAAAATTATTTGTGGGATCCCATTTAATAGTTTCTAAAGCAAAGAAGAACATTGAAGCAGTTATGAATGGGAAAACTTGTAAACTACTTGTAAACTCGATTTTGCCCATCGTAAACCCTTGCTAAATAAAGCTTTTTAAAACTGCGACTATTGAGTGGGAGTAATAATGTGCCCTACAACCCCATTCCTACTCTGTTTACCTTGTTGTAAAGATGTTGTAAAGATGTTGTAGAGACGCATTCCTTCCTTTTTGTTGTAAGCATTGTTGTAAAGCTCTGCAATTACTGCACTTCTTTAGTAACAATACATTTAATATAAGGTTAAAATTTGTACATGAAATATAGAGCAGAAATTGATGGCTTAAGAGCGCTGGCAGTATTGCCTGTGATTCTATTTCACGCTGGCTTCGAGTGGTTTGGTGGTGGCTTTGTTGGCGTTGATGTTTTTTTTGTGATTAGTGGTTACTTGATTACAACCATCATTATCTCTGAGATGGCTGAAGGTAAATTCAGTATTGTTAATTTTTATGAGCGCCGTGCCCGTAGAATTCTACCCGCTCTATTTTTTGTGATGGTTGTATGTATTCCATTTGCTTGGTTTTGGTTAGTGCCAAGTGATCTAGTAGAATTTGGACACAGTCTTATTGCAGTATCTACTTTTTCATCTAATTTTCTTTTTTGGTCTGAAGCCGGATATTTTGGGGGTCCCGCTGAGCTAAAACCATTACTCCACACATGGAGTCTGGCTGTTGAAGAACAATACTATATATTGTTTCCAATATTCATAATATTGACCTGGCGATTAGGAATAAAGTGGATATTAATTATTTTATCATTTATTTTTATGTTGAGCTTAGGAGTTGCACAATGGGGAGCATATAAAATTCCCTCAGCTAATTTTTACTTACTTCCAACGAGAGGATGGGAATTGCTAATAGGCGTATTTATTGCCTTTTATCTTAAATACAATACATATATAAAGTCTTATCTCGTTAACCAGCTATTAAGCCTGCTCGGTTTCAGTATGATTATTTACTCGATTATTGTTTTTAATGCATCTACTCCTTTCCCAAGCTTATATGCATTAATACCAACTATCGGAACTGGGTTAGTAATTCTATGCGCCACACCACAAACTACTATTCATAAATTATTGAGCTTAAATTTTATTGTTGGGGTTGGATTGATTTCTTATAGTACATATCTTTGGCATCAACCCATATTAGCTTTCGCAAGACATGCGATCGAAGGAGAAGTGCATAATTTAACAGTTATTATGCTTTGTATTTCTTCATTGTTTTTTGGTTGGTTTAGTTGGCGTTTTATTGAGAGGCCCTTTAGACAAAAATCTTATCTCCAAAGAAAATTTATTTTCGAATTTTCATTAGTAGGAATACTATTCTTCTCAATTATTGGGATATCTTTGCATCTTATTGATGGGGGTTCTAAATTTTATTCGCAAGAAAGGCAAAAAATTGTAACTACATTTTTAGCTGACAATAGCGGCTACACAGAAGAACGCGAAAGCTACCTAAGTTTAAACAAATTTGATAAAACGAATAACTTAAAAGATATACTAATTATTGGTGACAGTTATATGCAAGATTTAGCAAATGCTGTTTATGAAGCAGGCCTAAATGAAAAATATGAATTTTCTTCATTTCTTATATCTGTTAACTGCGGTATTTATTTTATTAAAGATAAGAAAGATATAGAGGACCCCAAATTCGATTGTGTAAATAGATCTTTTTATAATAGTAATTTAAAAAAACAAATGTTAATTGCCGACGAGATATGGATAATATCAAGCTGGAATAAGGAGCATGTTAATAAATATATGGTTAAATCTTTAGAAAATATCCTAGATGTTAATAGAAATATAAAACTTTTTGGTACAAAAGGTTTAGGTTTTGTGTCAGAGAAATGGTTTTTAAAAAATGAGCCAGAATTATGGGTATCACCCATCAAAATCAATGAAGATATAAAAACGTTTAAATCTATAGAAAATACAAATAATTTGATCAATGAAATATCAAAAGGTTTAGGGGTGGAGTTTATAAATACTCAACACCTTATATGTGATGGAAATAATTTATGTTCCAATTACTCTAATGGCGATATTATTTCATATGACGGCGGTCATTTAACACCGCATGGCGCAAATATTTTAGGTAATAAAATCAGGCAGATACTTTTAAATTAGATGCCTCTATTCAGTTGCAAACTTTACAATAGCAGAAATGCTAAACTGCTGATATAGCAAGGATTTTAAGATAGTGAGACACGCAGAAATAAACCACAAGTGTTCTAAAGACAGATTTGCCCCTCGCAAACCATTGCTTCATAAGGGCTTGTAAAACTGCGACTATTGAGTGGGAATAAAGTGAATAAAATTAATAACTTAGTGATATTATATTCATGTTAAAAAATGACAAAATTGACATGGTAAGAAATATTTCATTAATTATTCCAAGCCAAAATGCTGAAACAAAATTACTACGGCTATTAAGATATATTCCAAGTTGGGAGGCTATTCCAAATGAAATTATTATTGTTGACTCCTCTCAAAAAAAATTTCTAATCCCAGATGATTTTGAATTATTAGTAAAAAAACTTGGTATTAAATTATTGGTCTTATATGGCAAAAATCTTTATCCTGGGCATGCCCGTAATATTGGTATAAATAATTCAACAAATTCTTTATTAGCTTTTCTTGACACATCGACTTATCCCAACGAAAAATGGTTATCTAGCGGTTTAGAACTCATGCATATAAATAATTCCCAAGGAGTATGGGGTAATACATATTATCAAGCTGATTCTTACATTTCTTTAATTATTAGATCTTGCACTTTTGGAGCAAGACCTATTAAGACTTTTCCAGGAAGCATACTAAACAAAAGTATTTTTGATAGATGCGGGCTATTTATTGAGAGCACACGTGCTGGTGAAGATGGTGATTGGATGGGTAGAGCAGACTTTCATAAAATTACTTTGCCCACTCCAGAGGAGTTTTTGAATTATGGTGAGCTAAATAATACAACCTTAAAAAAACTATTAAAAAAATGGTTTAGAAATTATTCTTATAGTGGAAAACTGTCGCATCGTCGCTCGCAAAAAGATTTTTATTTTTATATTATTTCTTTTGTTGCCGTATTAACAGCTTATAATTGGAACCGTATTGTCGCCTCATACCAGGAAGAAAGTATTTATTTTATCCCCTATATTACAAGAGCTAGCGTATTAGCATTATTTGTTATTTATATGGTTCTAAGAGGTATCTTGATTCCTAGAAAAAAAGGTGTGAATTTTAGATTCATCTTTCCAATTAACTTTATAGTAATTTCTTTTATGTCATTTCTTATTGATTTAACTAAAGCCCTAGCCTTTGGTTTCTCCAGATTCATTAAAAAATAAATAAATATATACTTTTTCATTTTTGGTAATAAAAAACAATGTCCTATAAAAATAAGAAAGCCAAAAAAAAAATAAAGCCTTACTTTAATCATTTACTAGGTATGGTTTTCTTAGGTTGAAATATCGTCCTGAAATAGATGGGTTACGAGCTCTTGCCGTTATCCCAGTTATACTTTTCCATGCGGGGTTTGAGCTATTTAGAGGT
>MDTF01010749.1_pt1 | contig 16608 bp, 12 predicted proteins | sample 811191 | NCBI WGS metagenome assembly MDTF01 (sample SAMN05326649, study PRJNA326480) | marine metagenome | isolation source: seawater | place: Southern Ocean | collected 2011 | reverse complement strand
TTAATAGCTTCAACAATACCAAATTGTGTATCTTATGATCCAACTTTTCATTATGAGTTAGCAGTAATTTTTAGAGAAGGTCTAAGAAGAATGCATGAAAAAAATGAGAACGTTTTTTATTATATAACAACTATGAATGAAAATTATTCTCATCCAGCTATGCCAAAAGAAAAAAACTGTGAAGAAGGAATTCTTAAAGGAATGTACAAAATTAAGAAATTTAACAGATACAAGAAAACCAAGATTCAACTTTTAGGATCTGGTGCAATATTAAGAGAAATGATAGCAGCTGCAGAGATACTTCAAAATGAGTATCAAGTAGATAGTGAAGTCTGGAGCGTTACTAGCTTTAATGAATTGAGAAGAGATGGAATGGAAGTTGAAAGATATAATCTTTTGAATCCGGATAAAGAACAAAAAGTTTCATTTGTTGAACAATGTTTAAAAAATACTGAGGGACCAATCTTGGCGGCTTCAGATTATATGAGAATGAATTCAGATCAAATTAGACCTTACACAAGCAAGAGCTTTTATTCACTAGGAACGGATGGTTTTGGAAGAAGTGATACAAGAAAAAATCTTAGAAAATTTTTTGAAGTTGATAAACAACATTTAGTTGCTTATGGATTAAGTGTTTTGGCCAAGGAGCAATTAATAGCTTCAAAATATGCAAAAGAAGCTATTAAAAAATACAATATTGATGGGGACAAGCCAATGCCTACAAAATTATAAAATGCCAGATAAAGAAATTAAAGTTCCAAATATTGGTGAATTCAAAGATGTTGAGGTAATTGAAGTATTAGTTTCAAGTGGTCAAACATTATCAATAAATGAACCTATAATCACAATAGAAAGTGACAAATCTAGTGTGGAAATTCCAGCACCTTTTGAGGGAAAAGTTAAGTCTGTAAATATTAAAGTTGGAGATAAGGTTTCAGAAGGAAATGTAATATTAATTTTAGAAAAGAGTGAAGAAATAAAAGAGGGCATTAAAGATCAGCATAAAAGTGAAATAAATCTAGTAAAAGCAGAACGACAAAAAGAATTATTAAATAAAGATCCCCAAAAAAAAGTTTTTACTGAAAAAAGCATATTAGGAGTTTCTCCAGCCAGTCCCAAGGCACGTAAATTTGCACGAGAGCTTGGTGTGGATATTAATCAAATTTCTGGAAGTGAAAGACAAGGAAGAGTTGTGGAGGGAGATATAAAAAATTTTATATCGTCTAAAGTAAATAAAATTTCAGAAAATAAAAAAATTAAAACAAAAAAAATTATAAATGAATTTGTACATTCTGATTTTGGTGAAGTTGAGATTAAAGACATACCAAGAGTTAAAAAGATAGCCTCGACTTATTTGGTTAATTCATGGACAACAATACCTCATGTAACCAATCATGATGAAGCTGACATAACTGAAATGGAAGATTTTAGAACATCGCTAACTGATATGTATACTGGTGAGAAAAAAAAAATCACTCCATTAGCATTTATAGTTAAAGCTCTAGTTGCATCCTTAAAAAAGTTCCCAAGCTTTAATTCCTCAATAGACGATATAGCGGAAGGGAAAATTACTATGAAAAAGTATTTTCATGTAGGAATTGCTGTTGATACTTTACATGGCCTAATGGTCCCTAAAATAAGAAATGTTGATAATAAAAATATTAGTCACATAAATGATGAATTAAAAAAAGTTAGTGAACAATCGAGAAATTTAAAAATAGATAAAAAAGAATTTTTTGGAGGCTCTATGACAATTACTAGCCTTGGAGGTATTGGAGGTTCATTTTTTACTCCGATAATAAACTATCCTGAGGTAGCAATCTTAGGAGTGGGAAAATCTCAAAAAAAACAAGTTTTTATCAATGGTAAATTTCAAACAAGAACTATGCTCCCTCTTTCTCTATCGTATGATCATAGAATAATAGATGGTGCTGAAGCCTCTAGATTTAATAACGATCTAAAAGAAAATCTTGGTAAAAACTTTGCCTATAAATTAGCCATATAAAAAATTTTATGACAAAAACAGTTTCATTATTAAGTGCCTTATTGTGTACTTTTATTTGGGGAACTACATTTATAGCACAAGATACAGGTATGGATGATATTGGCCCTTTTACATTTAATGCTGTGAGGTTTTTTGTCGGCTTTTTAGCCGTCGCACCTATAGCCTTTATTTTTGAAAAGAGAAAATTTTCAAAATCGATAATGAAAGATAAAAAAACATTTAAAAAACTAGCTATTTTAATAGGCCTATCTTTATTTTTGGGTTCAGCATTACAACAAGTAGCACTAATTTATACAGACGTAGCTAATGCGGCATTTTTTACAATTTTTTACGTACCGATGGTTCCCTTTATCATTTTTTTTATGAAAAAAAAACCTATTCACTGGAGCATTTGGCCTTCTGTCTTTCTGTGTGTGATGGGAGGATACCTTCTAACCAATTTCTATAGCGCAACAGTTAGAATTGGAGACACACTTGTAATAATAGGTGCTTTTTTTTGGAGCACACATATTATTTTTACAGGTAGGATCATAGAGAATTATAATCTTCCATTAACAATAGGTGCAATTCAAACCTTAATTGTTGCCACATTGTCATTATTTATTGGATTAATTTTTGAAGATTTTATTTGGTCAAATATTCTTAAAGAAAAATTTCAAATTCTATATGCTGGAGTTTTATCTGGTGGCCTTGCCTTTGTTTTGCAAATATATGCACAAAAAAATATTTCCCCTGCCCCATCTGCAATAATATTTTCTCTAGAGGGAGTTTTTGCAACTATTGCAGCTTGGATTTTATTAAGCCAAGTACTTGATATAAATAATTTACTTGGTTGTGTATTTATTTTATTTGGTGTTTTAATTTCTCAGCTAGCACCGATATTTAAAAAAGACTAGATATATATTATAATAAATAAAATTATTGAGACAACAATTCTATAAATTACAAAAACATTTAAAGAATATTTATTTATATACGTCAAGAAAAATTTAACAGTAAAATAAGAAGATAAAAAAGATAAACCTATCGCTATAAATACAAGATAGTCAAGCCCAAAACCTTTGTTGATAACATCAATTAAACTTAATGTACTTGCTCCTGTTAAAGCAGGTATAGCTAACAAGAAAGAAATTTTACTTGAATCGAATCTGTTAAATTTAAAAAGTCTTGCAGCAGTAATTGTAATTCCAGCTCTACTCACTCCTGGTATTAAAGATACTATCTGAAATAAACCAATATAAAAAATTGTTTTTAAATTTAAGTTAGATGATATATTTTTATTAAATTTGCTTTTGTCCGCAAAATACAAAATAATACCAAATATTAAAGTGGTCCAAGCAATTATTTTTATATCCCTTAATAAATAAATTAATTCTGTTTTATAAAGAATGTAGCCAACAACAATAAGCGGAATAGAGCCAAAAATTATTAATGATAATAATTTTATATTTTGCTTTAAGTCAACGAAATCTTTTCTAAAAAAAAATATGATGGCCAATAATGAACCTAGATGCAAACTTACATCTATCAATAGTGAGCTTGATTTTAATTCGTATAAGCTAGAGACAACAACTAAGTGGGCAGAAGAGCTAATAGGTAAAAACTCAGAAATTCCTTGTATGAGAGATAGAATTAAAATTTCAATAATATTTGTAAGCATTTTCTTTGGTAACTTAAATAATACACAAATAAAACAATTCCATGACAACATAGTAGATATGCACAATTCGTAAAAATGTGGTAAATAAAGACTTTTTATAAAATAAAGGTCAATATCATTGACCTAGTTTATCTTTTATTATTAAAAACCCTCATATATGTTCAACAAAAAAAAGTAAAATATGCCTGATAAAATGATAAAATTTGTAAAAATAGGTCAACAAAACCCACCTAAAAGAGAAATATCCAATAGGAAAACTGACTTTAAGGAGATTTATAATGAATTTATTCAGGAAAAAGCAGCCGAGCAGGCAAGTAGATGTTCGCAATGTGGAGTACCTTTTTGTCAAGTTCATTGCCCATTAAGTAATAATATTCCAGATTGGTTAAAGTTAACTGCAGAAGGAAGATTAAAAGAAGCTTATGAGTTAGCACAAAGTACAAACAACATGCCAGAAGTTTGTGGAAGAATTTGTCCTCAAGATAGGTTGTGTGAAGGAAACTGTGTAATTGAACAATCTGGGCATGGAACAGTTACTATAGGTTCTGTTGAAAAATATATTACAGATAATGCGTGGGAACAAGGATGGGTAAATCCTATTAAAATTAAAAATGAAAAAAATCAAAGTGTTGGAATTATTGGTGCAGGGCCCGCAGGATTAGCAGCGGCAGAACAGCTTCGTAAACTGGGGTATCAAATTACAGTATATGACAGATATGACAGAGCTGGTGGTTTATTAATTTATGGAATTCCAAATTTTAAGTTAGAAAAATTTGTTGTTGAAAGAAGAACCAAGTTATTAAAAGAAAGTGGAATAAAATTTATTCAAAATTTTGAAGTGGGAAAAGATACAAACTTAGATCATCTAAGAGAAAAACACGATGTAGTTTTAATTGCAACAGGAGTTTATAAAGCAAGAGAGGTCAAATTACCAGGCAGCAATTTAGAAAATATTTTTTCAGCAATGGAATTTTTAACTGCATCTAACAAAAAAGGATTAGGAGATAAAGTAGAGTTGTTTGACAATGGAACACTAAATGCCGAAGGTAAAGATATTGTTGTTATAGGAGGTGGTGATACAGCAATGGATTGCGTAAGGACCTCAATTAGACAAAATGCAAAGTCAGTTAAATGTTTATATAGAAGAGATAAAGAAAATATGCCAGGATCATCAAGGGAGGTAGCCAATGCCGAAGAAGAAGGAATAGAATTTGTTTGGTTATCAAGTCCAAAAAAATTTATTGGTAAAAATAAAATAGAAGGTTTGGTTGTAGATAAAATTAAATTAGGGGAACCAGATGATAGCGGAAGGAGAAAACCAGAAATAAAAAAAGATTCAGAGTACAATATAAAAGCTGATATAATAATAAAAGCTCTGGGGTTTGATCCTGAAAATTTACCTAATTTATTTAATTGTAATAATTTACAAGTAACAAAATGGGGAACTTTAAAAACTGATTTTGATACTATGGAAACAAACTTACCAGGTGTTTTTGCTGCAGGAGACATTATTAGAGGTGCCTCACTAGTTGTGTGGGCAATTAAAGATGGAAGAGACGCGGCTGCAAATATTAAAAATTTTTTAGAAAGTAAAGAGCTTAAAAAAGATAAGGTTGCGTGATGAAGAATTATAAAAAAAATCTTAAAATTCTTGAAGATGGACATGTTTATTCAAAAGAAATGGAGCATGACGCTTGTGGTGTAGGCTTAATAGCCTCAACTGAAGGGAAAAAATCAAGAAAAGTAGTTGAATATGGGATTAACGCTTTAAAGGCAGTTTGGCATAGAGGAGCAGTTGATGCTGATGGAAAAACAGGTGATGGAGCTGGAATACATCTAGAAATCCCATCAGATTTTTTTTCTGAAAAAATAGAACTTACAGGCCATAAACATGATGGATCAGAAATCTGCGTAGGTATGATTTTTTTACCAAGAAACAATTATACGGCACAAGAGAACTCTAGAACATTAATAGAAAGTGAGTTAACCAAAAGTAATTTTAGTATTTATGGTTGGAGACAGGTTCCCGTTAATCCAAAAGTTTTAGGTGAGAAAGCCAACCTTACTAGACCTGAAATTACTCAAGTATTATTTAAACATAATAATAAAAATTTAACTGAAAAAAATTTAGAGAGAAAAATTTATGAATCTAGAAGAAAAATTGAAAAGGCTGCAATTAAAAATGCTATTGAAGGATTCTATATTTGCTCTCTCAGCTCTAAGTCAATTATTTATAAAGGTATGTTTTTGGCAGAGTCAATTGCAGATTTTTATTTAGACTTAAAAGATAAAAGATTTATTTCAAGATTTGTGATATTTCATCAAAGATTTTCCACAAATACAGCGCCCAGTTGGGATCTTGCTCAACCCTTTAGAGCATTAGCACATAATGGAGAAATAAATACTCTTAAAGGTAATTACAACTGGATGAAAGTTCATGAGCAAGAAATGGAAAGTCCTTTATTTGATGATATGGAAAATTTAAAACCAGTTATACCCCCTGGATCATCTGACTCGGCATCACTTGATAGTGTATTTGAGTTATTAAATATTTCAGGTCAATCAGCACCTCTTGCAAAATTAATGTTAATTCCAGATGCTTGGTCAAAAAAAAACAAAACACTTTCAAAAGATCATCAACAATTGTTTAATTTTTTAAATAGCACAATGGAACCTTGGGATGGACCTGCCGCAATAGCAGCTACGGATAATGAGTGGGCTATAGTTGCAACAGATAGAAATGGACTCCGTCCTATGAGATATACCATTACTAAAGATGAAATATTATGTGCGGGATCAGAAACTGGAATGGTCGAACTTGATGAAAAAAAAATTATTAAAAAAGGAAGATTGGGGCCAGGGGAAATTATTGGAGTTAGAATTGGCACGGGAAAAGTATTTACAAATAATGAAATAAAAAACTATTTAGCAAAAGAATTTAAACACTTTGATAATCAAATAGTTGATTTAAATAAAAAAATTATAATCAAAAATGAAAAATTTATTTTTTCTGGGGATGAACTTAGAAAAAGACAACATGCTTTTGGATATAGTATAGAAGATTTAGAGCTTATTCTTCACCCCATGGCAGAAGACGCAAAAGAAGCTATTGGTTCAATGGGAGATGACACTCCTCTTGCCGTATTATCCGATCGTTATAGGCCCCTTTACCATTTTTTTAGGCAAAATTTTAGCCAAGTTACCAATCCCCCGATTGATTCTTTAAGAGAAAACAAGGTCATGAGTTTAAAAACTAGATTTGGAAACCTTGGAAATATATTAGATTTTACTAATTTAACCCAAGAAAATATATATGTTTTAGATAGTCCTATTTTGTCAAATTCACAGTTTGAAAAATTTATAAATTTTTTTGGAAAAAACTCAATAACAGTTGATTGTACTTTTGATAAAAAAGAGAATCTTGAAGGTGCCATAGAAAAAATTCAAAAAGAGTCAGAGATTGCTGCAAGACAAGGTGTTACTCAATTAATTCTAAGTGATAAAAATGTATCTGAAAATAGAATTTTAATTCCAATGTTATTAGCTGTTGGAGCGGTAAACACTTATCTTATTAAGAATAAATTAAGAGGCTATGTTTCAATTAACGCACAAACGGGAGAGGCTTTAGATACTCACTCGTTTGCAACTCTCATAGGTGTTGGTGCGACAACTGTAAATCCTTATTTAGCCTTAGATAGTTTGTACCAAAGATTTGAAAAAAAACTATTTGGTAAGTTTGGCTACGACGAATGTATTAAACGATTTATTCAATCAGTAAATTATGGACTTTTAAAAATAATGTCTAAGATGGGAATTTCAGTTATAAGCTCTTACAGAGGTGGATGTAATTTTGAAACAGTTGGTTTGAGTAGAACAATAGCATCAGAATACTTTCCTGGAGTACTATCAAAAATCTCTGGCATTGGTTTAAATGGAATAGAAAAAAAATTAAGAAATATTCATAAAGAAGCTTTTGAAGGAAATAATTCAGTCTTACCTATAGGAGGAATTTATAAATATAGAAAAAATGGTGAAACTCACCAATATCAAGGAAGACTTATTCATTTATTACAAAGTGCAGTAGGATCTGGATCTTTCAAAACTTACAAGAAGTACGTAGAAGGCATTTATAACCTTCCACCAATACATCTTAGAGATTTGATTGGATTCAGAAATAGAAATTTAAATTCTTCTATAAAAATTTCAGAAGTAGAACCAATTGAAAATATTTTAAAAAGATTTGGAAGTGGAAGCATGTCTCATGGAGCGCTATCAAAAGAAGCTCATGAAACTTTAGCCATAGGAATGAATAGAATTAAAGGAGCCTCTTGTAGTGGAGAAGGAGGTGAAGATGAAAAAAGATTTTTTAAGATGGCAAATGGTGACAGTGCAAACTCTAGAGTTAAGCAAATAGCATCTGCAAGATTTGGTGTAACAATTAATTATTTAAATAATTGTAATGAAATAGAAATTAAAATTGCACAAGGTGCAAAACCTGGTGAGGGCGGACAGCTACCGGGGTTTAAAGTTACTGAAGAGATTGCAAAATTAAGGTATTCAACGCCTGGAGTAACCTTAATATCTCCACCGCCACATCATGATATTTATTCTATAGAGGATCTGGCACAATTAATTTACGATCTTAAGCAAGTTAATCCTAAAGCTAGAGTTGGAGTAAAGTTAGTTGCATCATCAGGAATTGGCACAATTGCTGCGGGGGTGGCAAAAGCTAAAGCAGATATAATCTTAATATCTGGACATAATGGCGGGACTGGAGCAACGCCACAAACGAGTGTTAAATATGTCGGAATACCATGGGAGATGGGATTAACAGAGGCAAATCAGGTTTTAACGTTAAATAATCTAAGACACAAAGTTACTCTTAGAACAGACGGTGGGATTAAAACTGGTAGAGATGTTGTAATTGCAGCAATGATGGGAGCAGAAGAATATGGTGTAGCAACCACCGCGCTAGTTGCTATGGGATGTATAATGGTAAGACAATGTCATTCAAATACATGTCCAGTTGGAGTCTGTACGCAAGATGATGATTTAAGAAAAAAATTCAGTGGAACCCCCGAAAAAGTAGTGAACTTATTTACATTTATAGCTGAAGAAGTAAGGGAAATTTTAGCAAAACTAGGTTTTAAATCATTAAATGAAATAATTGGCAGAACAGATTTGTTAAGACAAATTAGTAAAGCCTCTCCAAATTTAGACGATTTAGATTTAAACCCACTTTTTGTTCAAGCTGATGCTGGTGAGAACCCAAGGTATTGTGAATTACAAGAAATTAATACTGTACCAGATACTTTAGATCAAAAAATTATTCCTGAAATAAAAGATCAAATTGGAAAAGTAAAAATTATTGAAAAAGAATTTATTATTAAAAATACCCATAGAACAGTTGGTACAAGAATTTCCCATCATCTTTATAAAAAATATGGAAATAATAAATTAGATGATGATTTTTTAACTCTTAAATTTAAAGGTTCGGCTGGGCAATCATTTGGAGCGTTTGGAATAAAAGGTTTAAAGTTAATTCTAAAAGGAGATGCAAACGATTATGTCGGAAAAGGTTTATCTGGGTCTACAATAGTAATTAAACTTTCGGATGAAAGTAATTTAGTTTCTTTTGAAAATACAATAATAGGGAATACAGTTTTATACGGAGCAACTGCTGGAAAACTTTTTGCTGCAGGCCAAGCCGGAGAAAGATTTGCTGTCAGAAATTCAGGAGCTATAGCAGTAATAGAGGGCTGTGATTCAAATGCCTGTGAATATATGACAGGAGGTGCTGTGGCTATACTCGGTGAAGTAGGGGATAATTTTGGTGCAGGGATGACCGGAGGAATAGCATTTATATACGATCCTAGTAATAAATTTGAAAAAAGAGCAAATCCTGAGAGTATTGTGTGGCAATCTATTGAAACAGAATATTGGATAAACTATTTAAAAGAGTTAGTTAAGGAACATTTTAAAGAAACAAATTCAGATTTATCTAAAAAAATAATTAAAAATTTTAATGAAGAAATTTTGAACTTTGTTCAGGTTTGTCCAAAAGAAATGATTAATAAGCTAAAAAATCCTATAAGCTTAAAACCAATCATACAAGAAGTGAGTTAAATGAAAAATATAAATATTTTTTGCTTTGGTTTTGGTCAGGTTGCAAAAAATTTTATAAGCAAAATTAATATTGAAAATTATAATATTAATTTATCTACAACTTCTAGAAGTAAAAATTTTGAAAAAATTTTTAATGGTATTAATTATCATAATTATTTGTTCAATAATGATGAATATGATGAAAACCTTATACCACACCTAAAAGAAGCAGATCATATCTTGGTTTCAATTCCACCTACTGAAGAAGGAGATTTGGTTATAAAAAACTTTTCAAAATTTATTGAAAACTCAAAGGTTAGATGGATAACGTATTTATCAGCTACTAGCATTTATGGAGACCACAAAGGGGAGTGGGTAGATGAAGACAGCAAAACAAAACCAACATCAAAAAATGGAATTGCAAGATTGGCCGCAGAAAGTTCTTGGCTTTCATTAAAAATGAATAAAAATATACCAGTTCAAATATTTAGGCTGTCTGGAATTTACTCTAATGAAAGCAATACATTGACTAGACTCAAGTCAGGGACTGCTAAATTAATAAATAAAAAGGATCATTATTTTTCAAGAATTCATGTTGATGATATTTCAAATTTATTATTTAAATCTTTATCCCAATTTAAATCTGGGGAAATATATAATGTATCTGACGATAAGCCGACATCTTCAGAGGAGGTAACATTGTATGGTGCAAAAATATTGGGCATTAAGAATATTAAAAAGATTGAAGTTAATGAAATAGAAAGTCTAGTGCTAAAAAATTTATATAAAGATTCGAAGAAAGTTAGTAATAAAAAGATAAAAAAATATTTTAATTATAGTTTAAAATTTCCCACATATGTAGAAGGATTAAATTATATTAGAGACAATTTTATTTAGCTCTATGGTTATTTTTTTAAGATTTACTTTACTCGAGAGACTATGATTTCCATTTTTAATAATGATTAATTTTTTTTTAGAACTACTAAATAATTTAAGAACTTTTTTTGAATAAATAATTGGAACCGAAATGTCTTTATTTCCATGAATCATGGTCACAGGAATTTTTAATGCAATGTTTTTATTAAATATTTTATTTTTTTTACCATCTTTAATTAATTGATATGAAATAGGATATTGATAATTACCATGCTTTAAATTATATAATCCTTTTTTGATAGTTTCGTTTTTCATCTTTCTAGAAAATTTTTTCCATATTAATTTATCTAAAAATTCTGGAGCTGACCCAATTCCTAAAAATCCTTTAATTTGTTTCTTATAATATTTAAATTGATTTAATGACAGCCAAGAGCCCATACTTGAACCAACCAATATAAAATTGTTTTTTTTAACAATTTTATTAATCATAATTTTAACTTCATTTGTCCATTTACTAATATTGCCATCTGTAAATTTACCAGACGATTTGCCATGCCCAGAATACTCTAAGGCTAAAAAACCCAATTTTTTTTTTTTACAATAATTCTGTAAGCTACTAGGTTTTTTTCCTTCAATATTAGACATAAAACCATGAAGAAAAACTACATAAAGATTTTTTTGGTAATAATTGCACAAATATCTAATTTTTTTGGATTTTGATATTTTTATATACCTAAATTTATTCATAAAAGTTTATTAGACTTATTTCTTAATATATAAGTGTAGCAAATGTCATCAAAAATAAAAGTTTTACAAGTTATCCCAAAATTAGGTTATGGAGGAGCTGAAACAGGTTGTTATGATATAGCGCATTATTTATCAGAGCATAATTGTGACTCTTTTATAGTTACAAGTGGTGGTGAATTACTTAAGTTTGTGGATAAAAAAAAAGTTAAAATAATAAAACTTCCAGTTCATAGTAAAAATCCTATTTTAATTCTTTTAAACTCAATATGTTTAATTTTCATTATTTTATTTTTAAATATTTCAATTGTACATGCAAGAAGCCGAGCTCCAGCTTGGTCTTGTTTATTGGCAACAAAAATAACAAGAAGAAAATTTGTAACAACTTTTCATGGCACTTATAAGTTTAACAGTTTAATAAAAAAATTTTATAACTCCGTTATGGTTAGATCTGATTTAATAATAGCTGGTTCAAATTTTATTTTTTCTCATATAGGTGAAAATTATTCTAAGTACATGAGTATAAAGAAAAGATTTTTAGTTATCTTTAGAGGAATAAATATAGATTATTTTGACCCAACAACAACAATAGAAAGTGATGAAGATAAACTATTTAAAGAGTGGAAACTACAAATTGGCAAAAAAACTATTTTATTGCCTGGAAGATTAACTTCATGGAAAGGCCAAGAAATGTTTATAGAAGCTCTAAACAAAATTAACATAATATTGGGACATGATGCTTTTAATGCAGTTATACTAGGTAGTGACCAAGGAAGAGATGTTTATAAAAAAAAAATTGTAAGACTAGCAGAGCAATATAGGCTAACGAATCAAGTAAGATTTGTTGCAAATTGTAAAAATATGCCTCTAGCGTATAAAATTTCTGATATTATAGTTTCGGCTTCAATTGAACCCGAGGCTTTTGGCAGAATATCTGTAGAAGCACAATCTATGGAAAAACCAGTTTTATCTAGCAATATTGGAGGCTCTAAAGAAACAATAATTAATGATAAAACTGGTTTTTTATTTGAAGCAGGAAACGTGGATGACTTATCAAAAAAGATTATTGAAATATTAAATTTAGATGAAAGTACATTGAAATCCATGGGCATAGAAGGTAGAAAAAATATAATTAAAAAATTTAATGTAGAAAAAATGTGTTTTTCTACTTATTCAGAATATAAAAAGTTAATAAATTAGATGCCTACAATTAAATTACCAGATGGTCAAAATCTTAGTTTTACAAAAAGTGTAACTGGTTATGATGTTGCCGACAAAATAAGCAAATCATTGTCTAAAAAGGCCTTAATAATGGATGTGAATGGTTCACAAAAAGATTTAAGTTATGTGATTAAAGATGATTGTGATGTTAAAATATTTACATCACAAGATGCAGAGGGATTAGACACCATAAGACATGACACGGCTCATATTCTTGCAATGGCAGTTCAAGAGCTTTTTCCCAAAACTCAAGTAACTATAGGCCCGGTAATAGAAAATGGATTTTATTATGATTTTGCTAGGAAAGAGCCGTTTACAGTGGAAGATCTTGATAAAATAGAAAATAAGATGAAAGAAATTGTTGATCGTAATGTCCCAACAACTCGTGAAATTTGGAAACGAGATAAAGCAATATCTCACTTTAAAAAAAAGGGAGAGGTTTACAAATCTAAATTAATTGAAAGTATTCCAGAAGGTGAAGATGTTTCTATTTATTTTCACGGAGAATGGCACGATTTATGTCGTGGCCCCCATCTATCCTCCACAGGAAAAATAGGCAAATATTTTAAATTAACTAAAGTATCAGGAGCCTATTGGAGAGGAGATTCTAAAAATGAAATGCTTCAAAGAATTTATGGAACTAGTTGGTCATCACAAAAAGATTTAGACAATTATTTAAAGCAAGTTGAGGAAGCAGAAAAAAGAGATCACAGAAAACTTGGTAAAGAAATGAATTTATTTCATTTTAGAGAAGAAAGTCCAGGCTCTGTTTTTTGGCACGAAAAAGGTTGGGCACTATTTCAAAAATTAATATCTTATATGAGAGACAGGCAAGATAAAGCTAATTATAAAGAAGTAAATACTCCAGAAATTTTAGATAGATCACTCTGGGAAAAGTCTGGACACTGGGAAAAATATGGTGAACACATGTACACATCTCAAACTCCAGATGAAAAAATATTTGCAATAAAGCCAATGAATTGTCCAGGACATATTCAGGTTTTTAATCAAGGGCTAAAAAGTTATAGAGATCTTCCTTTAAGAATCTCTGAATTTGGTAAAGTTCACAGATATGAACCGTCTGGAGCCTTGCATGGATTACTAAGAGTCAGGGCATTTACTCAAGATGATGCTCACATTTTTTGCACAGAAGATCAAATAACAGCTGAGTGTTTAATTGTAACAAATTTAATTTTAGATATTTATAAAGAGCTTGGATTTGAAAATGTAATTCTTAAATATTCTGATAGACCAGAACTTAGAGTAGGTGATGATAATGTTTGGGATAAAGCTGAAGGAGCTTTATTAGATGCTGTAAAAGCTTCAAAACTTGAATACAGTATTAATAAAGGAGAGGGAGCATTTTATGGTCCAAAAATAGAATTTGTTTTGCGGGATGCAATAGGAAGAGATTGGCAATGTGGAACATTACAAGTAGATCTTAACTTACCAGGGAGGTTAGATGCCTCTTATGTAGATAAAGATGGAACTAAAAAAATCCCTGTAATGCTTCATAGAGCTTTATTTGGATCTTTAGAACGGTTTATAGGAATATTGATAGAGCATTATGCTGGAAAATTTCCATTTTGGATAGCACCCTTACAAGCTATGGTGATTCCAGTTTCTGATGAGTTTGATATATATGCAAAAAAAATAAGCAAACAAATAAGAGATGCAGGGATAAGTTGTGAGGTAGATTTAAAAAATCATAATTTAAATTACAAAATTAGAGATCATTCTCTATCAAAAATACCACTTTTGTTAATTTGTGGAAAAAAAGAAGTTGACAGCAACAGTGTAACTATTAGAAGGTTGGATACTAATAAACAGGAAACTATGGACATAAACACTTTTTTAGAAAAATTCAAAGCTTTAAACAAAGCATCTTTAAACTAAGTGGCAGATTTTAAACAAAACTATTTTCAGAGAAGAACCAGAGATAAGGGTCCCAAGTCTAATAATCGAATTAATTCACCAGAGGTTCAGGTGATAAATAGCAGTGGAGAAAATTTAGGAATTTTAAATACAAATGAAGCTATTGCGATGGCTAAGGAAGAAGGCTTGGATTTAATTGAAATTTCTCCAAATGCAAAACCACCAGTATGTAAAATTATTGATATGGGCAAGTATAAGTATGACGCTCAAAAAAAAGCTAACGTAGCAAAAAAAAAACAAAAAAAGGTAGAACTTAAAGAAATTAAAATGAGACCAGTTACAGAATCTCATGATTATGAATTTAAGGTAAAAAATGCAAAAAAATTTATTGCAAAAGGTGATAAAGTTAAATTTACCATTAGATTTAAAGGTAGAGAATTACAACATTCTCATTTAGGAAGAGAATTGATGGATAAAATAAAAGCTGATATGAATGAAGTAGGTAAGGTTGAGTTACATCCAAAATTCGATGGTAAGCAAATGATAATGGTTATTCAGCCTTTATAAGGCTTAATAGAGGTTGTAAACTTGTAACAATATTTGTATAAGTCCACTCAATTATGCCAAAATTAAAGACCAAAAGCTCTGCAAAAAAAAGATTTAAAATTTCTGCTACTGGAAAAGTTATGTCAGCACAAGCAGGTAAAAGACATGGCATGATCAAGAGAACAAACTCACAAGTAAGAAAATTAAGAGGCACAACTACACTGTCGAAGCAGGACAGTAAGATAGTAAAATCATACATGCCCTACAGCTTAAGAGGATAATATGGCTAGAGTAAAAAGAGGTGTAACAAGTCACGCCAAACATAAAAAGGTTTTAAAAGCTGTCAAAGGCCAATGGGGCAGAAGAAAAAATACTATAAGAATAGCAAAGCAAGCAATGGAAAAAGCTATGCAGTATGCTTATAGAGATCGTAGAACTAAAAAAAGAGAGTTCAAATCACTTTGGATACAAAGAATAAATGCAGGAGTTAGGGCTGAAGGACTAACATACTCAAAATTTGTTAATGGTTTAAATAAGTGTGGTATTAAGTTAGATAGAAAAATTCTAGCTGAAATAGCATATGATAACCCAGAAGCCTTTAAAACGATCGTACAAAAAGCACAATCAGCACTTAATTAATCTTCACTATTGTTTTTCTTCAGTGAAGAAATAATCTCTTAATATGTCCGATATTAAAAAAATAAAAAGTGATTTTCTTTTGAAGTTAAAGGAAAATTTAAATTTAAATCAAATTAACAAAATTAAAAGTGATTTATTTGGAAAAAATGGACTTATTTCATCACAGTTTAAAAAATTAAGTCTAATGGATGAAAGTAAAAAGAAAATTTTTGCAGCTGATTTAAACACTGTAAAAAAAGATCTTCAAAACGTAATAGTAAAAAAAATCCAAGAAATTGAAATTAAAGAAATAAATCAAAAATTAGAAAAAGAAAAAATAGATATAACATTACCCGAAAGACCTTTTTTACAAGGAAAGATACATCCCGTTTCACAAGTCATTGATGAGATTTCCTCTATATTTTCAGAAATTGGATTTAGTGTAGAAGAAGGGCCAGATGTTGAAAATCAATATAATAATTTTACAGCTTTAAATACCCCCGATAATCATCCAGCACGAGATATGCATGATACTTTTTACCTTGATGATAAAAAAGAATTATTATTAAGAACCCACACTTCTCCAGTTCAAATTAGAACTATGCTTAATAACAAACCACCTTTTAAAATTATTGCACCAGGTAGAACTTATAGATCTGATAGTGATCAAACGCATACACCGATGTTTCATCAGGTTGAAGGATTACATATTGATGAGAATATAAATATGGGCCACTTAAAAGGTTGTTTAAATTATTTTATTAAAGAATTCTTCGAGGTAGATAAAATTAAGATGAGATTTAGACCAAGTCATTTCCCATTTACTGAGCCTTCAGCTGAGGTCGATATTGGTTATGAAGTAAAAGATGGAAAAATTGTAATTGGAGAGGGTGATAAATGGTTAGAAATTTTAGGATGTGGAATGGTGCACCCAAATGTTTTAAAAAATGTAAAAATT
>MDTF01013313.1_pt1 | contig 16610 bp, 13 predicted proteins | sample 811191 | NCBI WGS metagenome assembly MDTF01 (sample SAMN05326649, study PRJNA326480) | marine metagenome | isolation source: seawater | place: Southern Ocean | collected 2011 | reverse complement strand
CGTAAAATAAACAATGACTTAACAAAAGTTTGAGTGCATCTTCGTAGGCAAATCTATTTGTTAAGAAACTTACTGAAACCATAGCTAAATCAGTATCCTCGACTCTATTGCCATTGGCTCGAGCTCTATAAAGGAGTAAACGAAAAGAAAAGACTTTAAAAAAGCATTAAAAGTCGCTTGTTGAGACCTATTTATTTTCTACATTTGCAGTCCGTTTGAAAATTCGGGGAAGCTGTTGTGCAGCAACGTTCTTAATTTGACGCTCTTCAAAGGAGTTTTTAGCTCTTTTACTTTTGCCTCCATAGCTCAGTTGGTAGAGCCACTGATTTGTAATCAGTAGGTCGGCGGTTCAAGTCCGTCTGGAGGCTCATTCATTTCTTTGAAGTGCGTTAATAATTTTGGTAAGAAAATAAATTGGGGAGTGTCGCATAGTGGCTATTGCAGCAGACTGTAAATCTGTCACCTTACGGTATCGATGGTTCGAGTCCATCCACTCCCACTGAATTTATTTTAAGCGGAAGTAGCTCAGTTGGTAGAGCATCAGCCTTCCAAGCTGAGGGTCGCGAGTTCGAATCTCGTCTTCCGCTCAAGACACATCAGCCGATGTAGCTCAGGGGTAGAGCGTTTCCTTGGTAAGGAAGAGGTCACGGGTTCAATTCCCGTCATTGGCTCGAAAACAGTTTCTTTTTTTTTCTTTGGGTTCAATTTCAACTAATAATTAAATATCATGGCTAAGGAGAATTTCGTGCGTAACAAACCGCACCTTAATATAGGCACCATCGGTCACGTTGATCATGGTAAAACAACTTTAACTGCTGCTATAACTACGGTTTTAGCAAAGGCAGGATTATCCGATCTGCGAAGTTTCGAATCTATCGATTCTGCGCCGGAGGAGAAAGAACGTGGTATTACGATTAATACTGCTCACGTTGAGTATGAGACGGCGAATCGTCACTATGCTCATGTTGATTGTCCAGGACACGCTGATTATGTTAAAAACATGGTTACCGGAGCTGCTCAAATGGACGGTGCAATTTTGGTTGTGGCTTCCACCGATGGTCCGATGCCCCAAACTAGAGAACATATTCTTTTGGCGCGTCAGGTAGGTGTGCCTCGTGTTGTCGTATTCATGAATAAAGTGGATATGGTTGATGATGAGGAGCTTCTTGAGTTAGTAGAAATGGAGATTCGTGATCTACTTACTTTTTACAAGTATGATGGTGATAATACTCCTGTTATTCAAGGTTCTGCATTAGGAGGTTTGAACGGAGAAGAAGCCTGGGTTGGTAAAATCATGGAATTGATGGAAGCATGCGATACTTACATTGAGCAACCAAAGCGTGAAATAGACAAAGACTTTTTAATGCCTGTAGAAGATGTATTTACAATAACAGGTCGAGGAACGGTTGCGACTGGTCGAATTGAAACCGGAGTTGGTCTTACAGGTGATGTTGTTGACATTATTGGTTACGGAGACGAGAAATTATCATCAACAATTACTGGTGTTGAAATGTTTCGTAAGATTTTAGATCGCGGAGAGGCTGGTGATAATGTTGGGCTTTTGTTGCGCGGTATAGAGAAGTCAGATATTCGTCGAGGTATGGTTATTTGTAAGCCAAATTCCCAAAAGCCGGCAAGTAAGTTTAAAGCAGAGGTTTATATTCTTAAAAAAGAAGAGGGAGGTCGTCACACACCTTTTCATAATAAATATCGTCCTCAATTTTACTTACGTACTACGGATGTGACAGGCGAAATCATGCTTGGCGATGGCGTTGAAATGGTAATGCCTGGCGATAATCTTTCAATTGAAGTTAACTTAATTGCTCCAGTTGCAGTTAGTAAAGGATTGCGTTTTGCTATTCGTGAAGGTGGTCGTACTGTTGGTGCTGGTCAGGTTACGGAGGTTTTATAGAGTAATAATAAAAACACCGAAAATTGAAATGGGGTAAAATCTTGGTAATCCAAGATCCTATTCTTTTTAAACGGGTGTAGTTCAAGGGTAGAATAGTGGTCTCCAAAACCATTGATGGGAGTTCGAATCTCTCCACCCGTGCTAAAAATGTTTAACAAAAAAAGCTAATGGAAACAATAAGCAAATACATCAAAGAGTCATATATTGAGTTTGTGCAGCGCGCAACTTGGCCTTCTTGGGCTAGTTTGCAGCGAAGTACTATTGTTGTAATTGTTGGTTCTTTAGTTTTTGCATTGGCTATTTTTGTCATGGATAAAATAATTACTCAGGTTTTAGATTTTATTTATACACTTTTTGCTTAAAATATGATGACTACAACTGAAGAAATGAAGTGGTATGCTGTTCGAGCCATCAGTGGTAAGGAGACCAAGACTAAGCATTACATTGAAACAGAAATGGCCCGTACGGGAATGTCTGAGCTGTTAGGTCAAGTTTTAATTCCTACTGAAAAAGTTTATCAGATACGGAACGGAAAAAAAGTGCTTAAGGAACGGAATTTTTTCCCCGGTTACATAATGGTCGAAGCAGTTCTGACAGGCGAGTTTGCTCATACTTTAAAAAATGTTACTAATGTTATAGGTTTCTTAAGTGAAACAAAAGGTGGTAAACCTACTCCTCTTAGATCAAATGAGGTCAACAGAATGTTGGGCAAAGTCGACGAACTAGCAGAGTCTGCTGAGCATGTTTCTATACCTTTTGTCATTGGTGAGTCCGTTAAAGTTATTGATGGTCCGTTTAGAGACTTCATTGGGAATGTAGAGAGGATAATGGAAGATAAGCGAAAGCTGGAAGTTATGGTAAAAATATTCGGTCGTAGAACACCTCTCGAGCTAAGTTTTATGCAAGTTGAGAAAGAAAATTAGATTCACTTTTGTGAAAGAAAATAAAATTGTAAATAAAGAATGAGCTTTTTATCAAAGCGATAATAAAATTAAAAAATGGCAAAAGAAATAAGTGCATTGTTAAAACTCCAGGTTCGCGGTGGTGCTGCGAATCCATCACCACCAGTAGGCCCGGCATTGGGATCTAAGGGTGTGAACATCATGGAATTCTGCAAACAGTTCAATGCCCGTACTCAAGATAAAGCTGGAAAACTGCTCCCTGTCGTGATCACTGTTTATGCTGATAAATCTTTTAACTTCATTATTAAGCAGCCCCCTGTTGCTGTGCAACTTTTGGAATCAGCAAAACTTAAAAGTGGGTCTGGTGTTCCTAATCTTGAGAAGGTTGGTAAAGTCACATGGGTCCAGATCCAAGCTATTGCTGAAAATAAAATGAGCGATTTAAACTGTTTTACAATATCATCAGCAATGGAAATGGTAGCTGGTACTGCTCGCAGTATGGGTTTAACTGTAAGTGGTTCTAAACCAAGCAATAACTAATTTAAAAATGGCAAAACTGACCAAAAATCGTAAAAACGCAGAGGCGAAAATTATTCCAGGAAAGGTATATTCTTTAGAAGATGCTTCTTCATTAATTAAGGAAGTTAGTACAAGTAAATTTGATGGCTCCGTAGACCTTGCTATTAGACTCGGTGTTGATCCTAGAAAGGCAAACCAAATGGTTCGTGGGGTGGTTAGCTTGCCCAATGGTAGTGGAAAAACTATTCGCGTTTTAGCCTTGGTTACACCTGATAAAGAGGCTGAAGCAAAAGAAGCTGGTGCTGATTTTGTAGGGATGGATGAATACCTTGCTAAGATTAAATCCGGTTGGACTGATGTTGATGTTATTATTACTGTTCCTGCGGCAATGGGCAAACTGGGACCTTTAGGACGTATCCTTGGCCCTCGTGGTCTAATGCCTAATCCGAAATCAGGCACGGTAACGATGGATGTAGGTAAAGCCGTTCGTGAAGTGAAAGCCGGTAAAATTGATTTTAAGGTTGATCGTTATGGAATTATTCATGCAGGTATTGGTAAAATATCATTTTCGCCAGATCAAATACAAGAAAATGCGAGTGAGGTAATTAATTCCATTGTTAAAATGAAACCGACGTCTGCGAAGGGTACTTATATGCGCAGTGTTACACTCAGCCCGACTATGGGTCCAGGTATAGCTGTTGAAGTAAAAAATGCTTAATTTATTAGTCTTATGACACGAGAAGAAAAAAATTTATTAATTGATAGTCTTACTACAATTTTAGAATCATCTCCCACGGTCTATATCACAGATATAGAGGGTCTTGATTCAGCAAATTCTAGTTCTTTGCGTCGAGCCTGCCACAAGGCCGATGTAAAGATTACTGTAGTTAAAAATGCTCTTTTAAATAAAGCGATGGAAAGATCCACCAAAGATTTTGGTGAACTTTCATCTGTACTTAAAGGTAACTCGAGTATTATGATTGCTGATACGGGTAACCTTCCAGCAAAATTGATAAAGGAATTCCGAAAGAAGAGTGAAAAGCCTCTTTTGAAAGGAGCCTATGTGGAAGAAACCATATATATTGGTGATGACCAACTCGATATGTTAACTAGCTTGAAATCTAAGAATGAATTGATTGGGGACGTTATCCTGCTTCTGCAGAGCCCAATTAATAATGTGATTTCTGGACTTCAGGCCGGCAGTGGTCAAACCATTTCTGGATTGATCAAGACGCTTGAAGAGCGCCACTCTTAACCTAGCTTCAATTTATTTAGTTTGTATAATTTAATTTAAAAAATCAACCAAAATGGCTGACATTAAAAATCTCGGAGACTCCTTAGTTAATTTGACTGTAAAGGAAGTTAAAGAACTTGCTGACTACCTCAAAGAGGAGTATAGCATTGAACCTGCCGCTGCTGCTGTAGCTGTTGCTGCTGGCCCCGCTGCTGGTGAAGGTGACGCAGTTGAAGAAAAATCATCTTTTGATGTTATATTGAAGAGCTCAGGCGCTTCAAAGTTAGCAGTCGTGAAGGTGGTTAAGGAATTAACAGGCCTAGGGCTTAAAGATGCTAAAGACGTAGTAGATGCGGCTCCAGGTCCTATTAAGGAAGGTGTAAGCAAAGATGAAGCAGAGGCTCTCAAGAAGCAACTTGAAGACGCTGGAGCTGAAGTTGAGCTTAAGTAATTAGCATTTAAAATTCAGGTTTGGGTTCTTAAAACTTTAGTTTTAAGGCCTAAACCTTTTAGTATTTAATTAATATTCATCAATCAGTCGAGCTTTATGGCGCACGTTCAACCGCGAATTAATTTCTCCTCTACTTTTGCTCAGGCAGATACTCCGGATTTTCTTGATATCCAAATTAAGTCTTTTAGAGATTTTTTTCAAATCGATACGAAACCTGAAAATCGATCTGATGAGGGGCTTTTCAAAACGTTTAACGAAAATTTTCCAATATCTGATTCTCGTAATCAGTTTGTTTTGGAATTTATCGACTACTTCGTCGATCCTCCTCGTTACCAAGAGATGGAATGTATTGAGCGTGGCTTAACTTTCAGCGTACCCCTAAAGGCCCGTTTGAAATTATACTGTACTGATCCTGAACACGAGGATTTTGAGACTATTGTCCAAGATGTCTATCTGGGAACTATTCCATACATGAGTCCTCGAGGAACATTTGTTGTTAACGGAGCTGAACGCGTCATCGTATCTCAACTTCACCGATCTCCTGGAGTGTTTTTCGGTCAAAGTTTTCATGCTAATGGTACAAAGTTATATTCCGCTCGTGTTATTCCATTCAAGGGTAGTTGGATCGAATTTGCTACTGATATCAATAATGTAATGTATGCATATATTGATCGAAAGAAAAAATTACCTGTTACAACTCTTTTTAGAGCCATTGGTTATGAAAGAGATAAGGATATTTTGGAAATATTTGACTTAGCTGAAGAAATTAAGGTTTCTAAAGCTGGTCTTAAACGAACTGTTGGCAGAAAGCTAGCGGCTCGTGTTCTTAAGACTTGGATTGAAGATTTTGTAGACGAGGACACTGGAGAAGTTGTCTCTATTGAACGAAATGAGGTTATTTTAGATAGAGACACCATAATTGAGAAAGATCATGTGGCGATGATTTTAGAGGCTGAGGTAACCACCGTTTTACTCCACAAACAAGATATTATCGAAGGTGAGTATTCCATTATATACAACACTCTTCAAAAAGATCCGACAAACTCCGAAATTGAGGCTGTTGAGCATATTTATCGTCAATTACGCAATGCCGAGCCACCCGATGAGGAGACTGCTCGAGGAATTATTGATAAACTATTCTTTTCTGAACAGAGATATAGCTTAGGTGAAGTTGGGCGTTACAGGTTGAATAATAAATTGAATCTAGATATTGAAAAAGATCAACAGGTTCTTACTAAACAAGATATTATTTCAATTATTAAATATTTGATTGAATTAATTAATTCGAAAGCTGAAATTGATGATATCGATCACCTATCTAACCGTCGAGTCAGAACAGTTGGCGAGCAAATGGCCAATCAATTTGGAGTGGGTCTAGCAAGAATGGCCCGTACTATCCGTGAAAGGATGAATGTCAGAGATAATGAGGTATTTACTCCTGTAGACCTCATCAATGCAAAAACGTTAAGCTCTGTTATTAATTCATTTTTTGGCACCAACCAGCTAAGTCAGTTCATGGATCAAACTAACCCATTAGCAGAGATAACCCACAAGCGCAGATTGTCTGCTCTTGGACCGGGTGGTCTAAGTCGCGAGCGGGCAGGATTCGAAGTACGTGACGTTCACTATACTCATTATGGCAGATTATGCCCGATTGAAACACCTGAAGGACCGAATATTGGTTTAATATCATCTCTTTGTGTTTACGCTAAAGTTAATAGTATGGGCTTTATTGAGACTCCTTATCGTTCAGTCGACTCAGAAGGTAAAGTTCAGTTAGAAACCGAGCCTTCTTATTATGCTGCCGATGCTGAAGAAAATAAAGTTATTGCTCAAGCAAATGCTCCACTAAATTCAGATGGTACTTTTGTTAACGATCGCGTTAAGGCAAGAGATGATGGAGATTTTCCAGTGGTTGATCCTAAAAAAGTTGATTTAATGGATGTTGCTCCGAATCAGATTGCCTCGATTTCAGCATCACTAATTCCTTTTTTGGAGCATGATGACGCCAATCGTGCCTTGATGGGATCGAACATGATGCGTCAAGCGGTTCCTTTATTAAGACCTGAGTCACCTATTGTTGGAACAGGTCTTGAGGTTCAAGTCGCTCATGATTCTAGAGTTTTAATTAATGCAGAGGGTCCTGGTGTAGTGAAATATGTTGATGCAAAAGAGATTAAAATTGCTTATGATCGTTCTGAAAATGAGGAGCTTGTAAGTTTTGAATCTGCTATTAAGTCTTATCCGCTCACGAAGTTTTTGAAAACGAATCAGAGCACAACAATTAATCTGAAACCGATAGTCAAATCTGGAGAGCGAGTCGATCTGGGCCAAGTTTTGTGTGAAGGTTATGCAACTCAAGGCGGAGAATTGGCTCTAGGACGTAATTTATTGGTCTCATTTATGCCTTGGAAAGGATATAATTTTGAGGATGCAATTGTTATTAACGAAAGAGTCGTTAGAGAAGATATTTTTACGTCCATCCACATGGATGAGTATACTTTAGATGTACGCGACACGAAACTTGGCATGGAGGAATTGACCTCCGACATTCCCAATGTCAGTGAGGAGGCAACTAAAGATCTTGACGAGAACGGGATTATACGTATTGGAGCCGAGGTTAATCCAGGTGATATTCTCATTGGGAAGATTACACCAAAAGGAGAAAGTGATCCTTCACCAGAAGAGAAGCTTCTGCGTGCAATATTTGGGGATAAAGCTGGCGATGTAAAAGATGCCTCTTTGAAAGCCTCTCCATCTTTGCATGGAGTGGTCATTGATAAAAAGTTATTTAGTCGAAGCGTTAAGGATAAACGTCAACGCATAAGAGATAAAGAAGAACTTCAATCACTCGAATTGAAATTCAATCTGCAGTTAGACGAATTGAGGATTATCTTAATAGAAAAGCTTGCTAAGCTTGTTGCAGGGAAAACATGTCAAGGAGTCACAAATGACTTAAATGAGGAAATTGTGGCAAAGGGCACCAAGTTTACTTTAAAGATTTTGAATGGAATCGCTGATTATACACACCTAACCGGTGGTATTTGGACAACAGATGATATTCGTAATAAGTCAATCGATAACCTTCTTCACAATTATAAGATTAAAGAAAGTGATATGGGCGGTGTTTATCGCCGTCAGAAATTTACTATTTCGGTAGGTGATGAACTTCCGGCCGGTATAGTTAAAATGGCAAAAGTTATCATTGCTAAAAAACGCAAACTCAAAGTTGGTGATAAGATGGCTGGACGTCATGGAAATAAGGGTATTGTTGCTAAAATTGTAAGAGAAGAGGATATGCCTTTCTTAGAAGATGGGACTCCAGTTGATATTGTTTTGAATCCATTAGGAGTTCCCTCTCGAATGAATATTGGACAGATTTACGAAACTGTACTTGGTTGGGCCGGTCTTAAAACTGGAGAAAAATTCGCGACACCTATTTTTGATGGGGCTACTCTCGATCAAATAACAGGATATACAGAAGAAGCTGGTATTCCTACTTTTGGTCATACTCAGTTGTTCGATGGTGGAACCGGTGTTGCATTCGATCAGAAAGCAACAGTAGGGGTTATTTATATGCTTAAACTGGGGCATATGGTGGATGATAAGATGCACGCTCGTTCAATAGGGCCCTATTCTTTGATCACTCAGCAACCATTAGGTGGCAAGGCCCAGTTTGGTGGTCAGCGATTTGGTGAGATGGAAGTATGGGCTTTAGAGGCATTTGGTGCATCAAATATTTTACGTGAGATCCTTACTGTGAAATCGGATGACGTTATCGGTCGTGCCAAAACATATGAAGCGATAGTTAAAGGTGATCGTATGCCTGAACCAGGAATTCCTGAGTCTTTCAACGTTTTACTTCATGAATTACAAGGACTCGGATTAAAAGTCAATTTAGACTAATTCAAATCATCTGAAAAATATACTGATAGAATAGCAATGAGAAAATCAGAAACAAACACAACAGGTAGTTTTCAATCCATAACGATTGGACTAGCGTCACCGGAGTTCCTATTGGAACGTTCTAGTGGAGAGGTATTAAAGCCAGAAACGATTAATTATAGAACCCATAAGCCTGAACGCGATGGACTTTTCTGTGAACGAATTTTTGGTCCCGTTAAGGACTTTGAGTGTGCCTGCGGAAAATACAAGCGTATTCGTTACAAGGGGATTGTTTGTGATCGCTGTGGAGTTGAAGTTACAGAGAAAAAGGTTCGTCGTGAACGTATCGGACATATTAACCTCGTAGTACCTGTTGCCCATATTTGGTACTTCCGTTCATTACCTAATAAAATTGGATATTTATTAGGGGTTCCAACGAAAAAATTGGATATGATAATATATTATGAAAGATATATTGTTATTCAAAATGGACTTGCTGTGGATCATGAAGGCAATGAATTTGTTCACATGCAGTTCTTAACTGAAGAGGAATACTTGGATGCCTTAGATAGACTGCCTGCTGAGAATATGTATCTAGATGATACCGATCCCACCAAGTTTATTGCTAAAATGGGCGCTGAAGCTTTATTAATGCTTTTAAATCGTCTCGATTTAGATAAACTTTCCTATGACCTAAGAGATAAAGCTGCTAAAGAGACTTCCCAACAACGCAAACAAGAAGCTTTGAAACGACTGAAGGTTGTTGAATCTATGCGTGACGCTAATTCTAGAATGGAAAATAGACCAGAATGGATGCTCGTTAAAGTTGTTCCTATTATTCCGCCAGAATTGAGACCACTGGTCCCTCTGGATGGTGGACGTTTCGCTACATCTGATCTCAATGACCTATATCGTAGGGTTATAATTCGTAATAATCGTTTGAAACGATTACTTGAAATCAAAGCTCCTGAGGTCATTTTGCGAAACGAGAAACGAATGTTACAAGAGTCTGTGGATAGCTTGTATGATAACACTAGAAAGGCTAGTGCTGTCAAGACAGAAAGCAATAGACCACTAAAGTCTTTGAGTGATAGTCTCAAGGGCAAGCAGGGTAGATTTAGACAGAATTTACTTGGGAAACGCGTTGATTATTCTGCTCGTTCAGTTATTGTAATTGGACCAGACTTAAAACTTCATGAATGCGGACTTCCTAAAGGTATGGCTGCAGAATTGTACAAGCCTTTTATTGTGCGTAAGCTTATTGAACGCGGTATAGTTAAGACTGTCAAGTCAGCAAAGAAAATCATTGATAATCGCGAAGCTGTTGTTTGGGATATTCTCGAGAACGTAATGAAAGGTCATCCGGTATTACTTAACCGTGCCCCTACACTGCATAGATTAGGTATCCAGGCATTTCAACCTAAAATGATTGAAGGTAAAGCAATACAGCTTCACCCGCTTACTTGTACGGCTTTTAATGCTGACTTTGATGGTGATCAAATGGCGGTCCATCTTCCTCTTGGACCTGCAGCAATTTTGGAGGCTCAAATTTTGATGCTCGCATCTCACAATATACTTAATCCTGCCAATGGATCTCCGATAACAGTCCCTTCTCAAGATATGGTATTGGGTTTGTATTATATGACGAAGGCTAAAAGAAATTTGCCTGGTGATCCAGTAAAGGGCGAAGGGATGACTTTCTACTCATCTGAAGAAGTTAATATTGCATACAATGAGAAGCTTGTTGACCTAAACGCTTATGTCAAGGTTAGAACTTTAGTTGATAGTGTTGCAAATGGTGAATTAGTTCTTAAGGTTATTGAAACTAGTGTCGGTAGAGTTTTATTCAATCAAGTTGTACCTGAAGGTGTTGGATTCATTAATGAGGTTCTTACAAAAAAAGCATTGCGAGATATTATTGCACATGTTTTAACAAGGACGGATGTGCCACGAACTGCAAAGTTTTTAGATGATATGAAGGATCTGGGATATTCTAATGCATTTTTTGGAGGGTTATCTTTCTCCTTAGGTGATATTATGGTTCCAGAGATAAAGGAATCGTTGATTAGTGGCGCCGATAGTGAAGTTGAAGGGATACTTGCCAACTACAATATGGGTTTAATAACCAATAATGAAAGATATAATCAGGTTATCGATGTTTGGACTAATGCGAATGCACGACTAACTCAATCTGCTATGTCTCAGCTTATTAATGATCGTCAAGGGTTTAATCCAATTTATATGATGTTGGATTCCGGCGCACGTGGATCTAAAGAGCAGATTCGTCAGCTTTCAGGAATGCGAGGTCTGATGGCTAAGCCTCAAAAATCTAATTCTGGGGGCGGGGAAATCATAGAAAATCCAATTATATCAAACTTTAAGGAAGGACTCTCTATTCTTGAGTACTTTATATCAACTCATGGAGCTCGAAAAGGTTTGGCTGATACCGCTCTCAAAACTGCAGATGCAGGATACCTTACCAGACGACTACACGACGTGGCTCAGGATGTTATTGTAAATCAAGATGATTGTGGAACTCTGCGTGGCCTTGAAATACATCCTCTTCGTAAGAATGATGAAATAGTTGAGTCATTATCTGAGAGAATATCAGGACGTGTTTCTCTTCTGGAGGTGGTTGATCCACTTACTGGTGAAATTTATGTTAATTCTGGTGATATGATTTCAGATTTGACTGCTTCGAAAATTGATAAGTCTCCCTTAGAGAGCATAGAGGTTCGATCTCCACTTACTTGTGAAAGTAAAAAAGGTATTTGTGCCAAATGTTATGGACGTAATTTATCTACTGCAAAATTTGTTCAAACAGGTGAGGCAGTAGGTGTTTTAGCGGCCCAATCAATTGGAGAGCCCGGAACTCAGCTGACCCTGAGAACTTTCCACGTAGGTGGAACTGCCGGTAACGTTTCAGAGGTAAGTAGTCTAACAGCAAAATTTGATGGTGTAATTGAGCTTGAAGAAGTCCGCACGGTTGTTAGTGAATCCAGTGAAGGAGGAAAATCTAATATTGTTATAGGGCGTACTGGTGAAATGCGAATAATAGATTCGAATACAGGTATTGCTATTATGACAGGGAATATCCCCTATGGTTCTACTTTATTAGTAAAATCTGGTGATAAAATAAAAAAGGATGATGTGGTATGCTCATGGGATCCATATAATGCTGTTATTATTTCTGAGCATTCTGGAACGATTGCTTACCAAGATATTGTCCAAGGTGTGACCTACAAGGTTGAGATTGACGAGCAGACAGGCTTCCAAGACAAAGTTATTTCTGATAATAGGAATAAGAAGCTTGTTTCAATGTTAAGAGTATTGGATAAGAAGGGTAATGAAATGAAACATTATACTTTACCTGTTGGCGCACATCTCATGGTAGACGAGTCTGAAGAAATTAAGGCAGGTAAGATCTTAGTTAAGATTCCAAGAAGAGGAGCTAAAGCCGGTGATATAACAGGTGGACTACCGCGTGTTACGGAATTATTTGAGGCAAGAAACCCATCTAATCCGTCAGTGGTGGCGGCCATAGATGGTACTGTTTCATACGGAAAGATAAAGCGTGGAAATCGTGAAATTATAATAGATAGTAAAACCGGTGAACAGAGAAAGTATTTAATTAATCTGTCGAAGCAGATATTGGTCCAGGAAAATGATTTTGTTCGTGCGGGAGCGCCATTAAGTGATGGTGCAATCACTCCAGCAGATATCTTGTCAATTCAAGGTCCTACTGCAGTTCAAGAGTATTTGGTTAATGAAATCCAGGAAGTATATCGGTTACAAGGGGTGAAAATAAATGATAAGCATTTTGAGGTTATTGTGCGTCAAATGATGCGAAAGGTTGAAATTGTAGATGGAGGTGATACTTCTTTCCTAGAAGGACACTTAGAGCATACAAAGGACTTTATAATTGAGAATGACTCTATTTTCGATAGGAAGATCGTCGTTGACGAGGGTGAGAGTGATTCTTTAAAAGCGGGCATGAAAATTTCTTCACGTCGATTGAGAGATGAAAATTCTTTGTTAACTCGATCTGATAAGAAATTAGTTGAGGCGCGTGATGCTGAGCCTGCGACGGCTAAGTTGATCCTTCAGGGTATAACCAGAGCTTCATTGCAGACTAAATCGTGGGTTTCTGCTGCTTCTTTCCAAGAGACAACTAAAGTTCTTAATGAAGCGGCTATTGCTGCTAAAACAGATACACTTGAAGGTTTAAAGGAGAATGTAATAGTTGGTCACCGTATCCCTGCAGGTACGGGTCTGAAGAAATATTACACATCTGTAGTAGGAAGTAAGGATGAGTATGAGAAAATGATGGAAAAAAAATCAGTAGATATTGAAATTGAAGATTAATTTTTTTTTATTTCGAACATGAGTGACGACAAGGAAAATCAAGTTCAAATTGAGTTAAGTCCAGAAATGGCAGATGGTATTTACAGTAATTTGGCTGTAATCAATCACTCTCCTTCAGAATTCGTATTGGATTTTATCCAAATGATGCCTGGTCTTCCTAAAGCTCGAGTTAAAGCTAGAGTTATATTGACCCCACAGCACGCGAAAAGACTAATTCGTGCCATAGAGGAAAATATAACTCGTTTTGAAGCTACTCATGGTGCTATATCCGAGACAGATCAGCCTCAAGTTCCTATTCATTTTGGGGGACCAACTGGGCAGGCGTAATAAATATAATTTTTTTTTGTAGTGAATTCATCCCATGGTAAAGAAAAAAAATATCTTCCTTGAATTATATTTTCAATAGTAAATTCCCTATTTCATAGTTTAAGAGGGTTAGTGTTGATGTAGTAGATGATCCCTAAAATGTAATTATGTGTGTTAAAAAGCTGGGTTTCACAAAATAAATTCTTCGGCAATTGTGAGGATATTCGAGAGGCCAATCTCGTATACTGATCTATTTGAATTATTATAAAATGAGATTTTTACTGAAACTACTCTTCCTCAAAAAGACCATCTAGGATAGCTACTATTCCTCGAATAATCAAGCCCGCTCCTACAAACATTAAAATGACAATAAAAGCAGTCCATCCCCAGTTCCCTTGTCTTAATGCAGGTGCTCCTATCCAAAAATAGAATGCAGGACCCGCAAATAAAAAAGGAAATGAAAAAGCGAGAATCAATACACCTTTCATTAAACTTGAGTTTTTTGTTGATTTTTTCATGTGGTTCATTTTTTATAATTCATCAAGTGCCTCGATTATGTTTTTGATGAAATGATTTAATTCGGCTTTTTTGATACAAATAGGTGGTGTGAGACGTAAAGCTGAATCGTTAAATAAAAAAAAGTTTGTTATTATACGGCGAGATATTAGCTTTTTTTGAATCCTTATTGCGGAGTTAGGGCTATCTAGAACTAAAGCAATAAGTAATCCTTGACCATTAATGTTTATTATTCTTGGATGCTTTATTAGAGCACGTCTGATATAATCACCTAGTGTAGTTACGAGATCCATCCAGCCTGAATTAATTAGGACTTCAAAAGCTGCTTGCCCCGCTGCGCAGCTAACTGGGTTTCCTCCAAAAGTTGTTATATGTCCCAACATAGGCTCTCGTGATAGCTTTTTCATATTAGCTTGGGAAGATATAAAAGCACCTAATGGCAATCCTCCCCCAAGTGCTTTTCCTAAACATAGAATATCAGGATTAACTCCGTATAACTGATGAGCAAAAAGTTCTCCGGTCCTTCCAAATCCTGTTTGGCACTCATCAATAATTAGCATAGCCCCTTTTTCAGAGCATATTTTTGATAGCTTCCTTAAAAATTCCTTAGTTCCCTGGATATAGCCTGATCCCGCTTGTATACATTCTACAATCACGGCTGCCGTGTTTGTAGTGATTTCATCTAAGTGTTTAAGATCATTATAAATCAACTGCCGGTGGCCCGGTACCAATGGCCTGAAGGCTCTCTTAAATTTTTCGTTACCCATCGCCGATAATGACCCTAGTGTCGATCCGTGATAAGAACCTTTAAATGATATTATTTCGGATCTACCAGTAGTTCTTTTGGCTAACTTGAAAGCTCCTTCTGTTGCTTCAGTTCCAGAGTTAACCCAATAAATGCATTGTAGTTTTTGAGAAAGAACCTTAGAAAGAGATTCTGCATAGGTGACTTGTTTTTGTTGAATATATTCTCCATAGACCATTAAATGCATGTGAGAATCAACTTGTTTGTGCACAGCCGCAATTACAGAAGGATGGCTATGGCCAATATTGGCTACACCAATACCACTTATCATATCCATATATTTATTTCCTTCTAGATCAAATATGTATATCCCTTTAGCTTTTGCAAATGTTAAGGCAATAGGAGTATCTGTCGTGGGTGCTAAATAGCGTCGAAATGGTTGGTCTAAATTCATAGTTTTTGTTGATTGGCAAACTAAATCTAGTAAAACTAATTTTTTGTGATTTTCTCCTCTAACGTTTCATGACCTTATTAACAGCCTTAATAATATTTTCAGCATCGAGACCGTATTTTTTTAATAGCTGAGCTGGTTCTCCACTTTCACCAAATGAATCATTTACTGCTACCATTTCGATGGGACAAGGATTATTTAAAGAAAGTGCTTGCGATATTGAATCACCAAGGCCACCATTTCTTTGATGTTCTTCTGCAGTTACTACTTTTCCTGTCTTACTCACACTCTTCAATAGAGTCTTAATGTCAAGAGGTTTAATAGTTGAAAAGTTAATCACCTCCGCACTTATGCCATTGGCAATAAGATAATTATAGGCTTCTAGCGCTTCCCAAACCAAATGCCCATTCGCGATTATAGTGACGTCTGAACCTTCAGTGAGAATATCAGCTTTACCTATTTGAAACGTCTTTTCTGGGGAAGTAAAATTAGGCACTTTTGGTCGGCCAAATCTTAAATAAACTGGTCCTACGTAATCTGCAATAGCTATTGTTGCTGCTTTTGTCTGATTGTAATCGCAGGGCGAAATAACAGTCATTCCCGGGAGCATTTTCATTAGTCCAATGTCCTCAAGTATTTGATGAGTTGCTCCATCTTCTCCAAGGGTCAGTCCAGCATGCGATGCGCAAATTTTTACATTTTTACCTGAGTAGGCAATGCTTTGACGAATTTGATCATAAACACGGCCGGTTGAAAAGTTTGCAAATGTTCCAGTAAAGGGAATGAAACCTCCAATTGTAAGCCCCGCAGCCATGCCAATCATGTTTGCTTCTGCAATTCCAGTCTGAAAGAATCGTTCCGAAAATTCATCAGCAAAGGCATTCATTTTCAATGACCCTGTTAAGTCAGAACATAGGGCAACAACATTGGGATTTGTCTTACCAAGATGAAGTAACCCAGAACCAAATCCTGATCGAGTATCTTTATTTCCTAGATTTAAATAAGAATTCATAACGTATTTATTTTATGGTAGTCGCACTAATGTTGATGTGCCAGATGAAACATTAAATTTTTGTGTTTTGGAATAGGAAGTCTGCTTGGAGCTGCGTGAGCGAAAAACAAGCATATAACTACCTGGTTGAATTGCATAACGTTGACGTGTTTGTTGATCGTCTAAATTAGTAACCCACTTTATTTTTTCGCCGATTATTTCAAAAATAGCTCCATATCCATTTGTTTTGAGTTGGATTGTTACATCTCCCGGGGCGGGGATACTTAGATCTTGTAACTGTCCAGCTATTATTCGAATTTTTTCACTAATTCG
>MDTF01016508.1_pt1 | contig 16612 bp, 22 predicted proteins | sample 811191 | NCBI WGS metagenome assembly MDTF01 (sample SAMN05326649, study PRJNA326480) | marine metagenome | isolation source: seawater | place: Southern Ocean | collected 2011 | reverse complement strand
GGTTTTCGAAGATTGTCTCTACTACCCGTGAATGCCCGTCTGCAACGGCATTCATAGCGACGAACTGAGCCTGCATATCGGTGGGAAATGCGGGATAAGGCGCCGTTCGGATATTAACCGCCTTCGGGCGCTTGCCATGCATATCCAGCGAAATCCAATCTTCACCGCTGTCGACCTCCGCACCCGCCTCTTCCAACTTAGCCAGCACAGCCTCCATAATATCTGGCCGCGTGTCTTTCACTTTAATGCACCCACCAGTGACCGCAGCCGCCACCAAATAAGTCCCTGTCTCTATGCGATCTGGTAATACGTCATAATGACATCCATGCAGTTTCTCAACTCCTTGGATGCGAATGGTACCCGTGCCGTGGCCCATAATCTTGGCACCCATAGCAATTAAACATTCGGCCAAATCAACCACTTCAGGCTCGCGCGCAGCATTGTCTAATACGGTTTCACCCTCAGCTAAAGTAGCTGCCATGAGTATGTTTTCAGTGCCGGTTACCGTAACCGTATCAAAAAAGATGTGCGCCCCTCTAAGGCGCCCAGCCTTAGCTCTAATATAACCATCTTCTACGGTTATGGTGGCGCCCATAGTTTCCAAACCACGAATATGAAGATCCACAGGGCGACTACCAATGGCACAACCACCAGGCAAAGACACTTCTGCTTCACCAAACCTGGCAACCAGTGGCCCTAGAACCAAAATAGAAGCACGCATGGTTTTAACCAAGTCATAAGGCGCAATGCAGTGATCCAAGGTAGTGGCATCAATCTCTACGCTCAGCTTATCTCCCACTAACAAAGACACACCCATGTGGCCCAACAATTCGATCATGGTGGTTACGTCATGCAAGTGTGGCAAATTACGAATAGTTACAGGCTCTTGAGCGAGCAAGGTTGCCGCTAAAATAGGCAGTGCTGCATTTTTTGCCCCAGCTATGCGAATTTCTCCGTCTAGGCGCTTGCCTCCGGTAATGCTTAATTTATCCATAATTGTATTCGCCGAATGTTTATATGTATGAGTCGTGATAGCGCCTGATTACGCTTGAGTAAAATTAACTACGCGTTTACGCGCTGCCACTGATCTGGAGTATAGGCTTTGATGCCTAAAGCATGAATAGAACCATCAGCAATTTGATCCGTAAGGCAGCCATAAACCAGCTGTTGCTTTTTAACCGGTGACAAACCCGCAAACAGGTCTCCAACCACAGTCACTTGAAAGCTGCAACCTTCACCCATGGGAATCACTTGTGTGCCTGGTAACTGTTGTTCAATAATTGTCTTTACTTCTTGTGCGTCCACAATTTTCTCCATGGGCTGTTTAATGAGGACCTTTTCCGGAACGCCATGATAGCAAAATACACCCCCCTATCGCTAGCAACATTTACTATATCAAGCGCATCAAGACGGACCATTCCAAAGAATAATGACGGCATCCATATTACCTTTGTTTTGCGCCATAGCATGAGCAAACTGCTGCCTAAAGGCTAAACCCAAATTAATACCATTAACGGTCACGTTGGTGACCCGCCATCCTTGTTGACGCTTTTTCATAACATAGTTAATATCGTAAGCGGCGCCGTTAGCATACACCTTGACCCAGATTTTTTGGCGCCCCGGTTTGTTACTGCTACTTGGGTTAGGCTGGATGTCAAACTTATTAAGCTTTAATGCCAACACTGCTCGGGAGTAAGTATTTAACAATGAGCGCTTAAACACCAGCTGAAAGTCATCAATTTGTTGAGCCGATGCGCGTCGATAAAATTTTGCCATAACACCCTTAGCGATACTGTCAAAATCAATTACTGGAGCCAGAATAAGCTCCATACCCAAAAGTATTTCTACTTCATCTATGGGCACATCCTCGCCCACAAGTTCACTTTTTTGGGCAGCCTGCAAGCGGCTTTGCTCAAGTAAGCTAAGCATGGCATGAGTGCTTTTTTCGACCACTTGACCCGCGTCTTGCCATTCATCTGCCCTAACTGTAAAGGCACATAAAAGCAAAACCCCACTCAAAACTAGCTTTTTACTAAAAGTATTAAAACTCAACATAGGTACTATTCCTTATTTTTCATCACCAACATTCAGTAAAAACTGGCCAATCAGCTCTTCTAACACCAACGCCGATTGGGTATCTTCAATCACGTCACCAGCCATTAACATTTCATCTTCTGCACCCACCGTTAGCCCTATATATTTTTCACCCAACAAACCTGCAGTAAGAATACTGGCGCTGGAATCAATGGATAAGTAATTAACCTCACCATGGATACTCATGTGCACCTGAGCCATTAGGCTATGCGGGTCTATAGCCACCGTAACCACCTCTCCCACAGTTACTCCAGCCAAGGTTACCCGTGCCTTTGGGCCCAAACCAGCTGCGTTTTCAAACAAAGCACTCACAGAGTAATGTTGCACATTGCGTGCCATAGTGCCACCACTGACTTGCAGCGCTAAAGCCACTAGCGCCAGGGCCCCAGCCACCAGCAAAAAGCCTACACTAATTTCTAACCATCTGTTACTCATACTGCGCCTCCAAACATTAGCGCTGTTAATATAAAATCAAAGCCTAAAATGGCTAAAGAACTGTAAACTACGGTGCGCGTTGTGGCGGCACTAATGCCTTGCGACGTGGGAATAGAGAAGTAGCCTTGATATAAAGCGATCCAACTAATTAAAAAAGCGAACACCAAAGCTTTAATCATGCCATTAAGTACGTCTTCATTAAAATCAACTGCTTGTTGCATATTGCCCCAATAAGAGCCACTGTAAACACCCAGCCAATCCACAGCAACCAGATGTCCTCCGTATATCCCCACTAAACTGAAAATAGCTACCAATAATGGTAAGGAAATCATGCCCGCCCAAAACCTCGGTGCCACAATGCGATGCAATGGATCAATACCAAACATTTCTAGACTCGCCAATTGCTCCGTGGCTTTCATCAAACCAATCTCTGCGGTTAAAGCAGAGCCGGCGCGACCAGCAAATAGTAAGGCCGCCACCACGGGCGCTAGCTCCCGCACTAGAGTTAACGCCACCATTTGACCTACCGCCTGCTCGGAGCCATAGGCTGATAACAGTGTATAACCCTGCAGGCCCAGCACAATGCCAATAAACAGCGCTGACACCAGCACAATAATAATGGACTGCACCCCCACCACATAAAGCTGCTGTATGAGTCTGGCAAAGCTAGAGCGCTGAGGCAGCACCAAAACAGCTTGTAGTAACATGAGTAAGGCTTGGCCTATATGTGCCAAACTATTTAATAAACCCGTACCCAAGCCAGCCACAAAATTAATCATGATGCGTAGCCCTTAGTTCAGTTTGCAAAGGTGGTGCTGGGAAGTGGAATGGAATCACACCATCAGCTTCGCCATGAATAAACTGTTTAACTGCTGGATTAGTGCTGGCTTGCAAAGCCAGCGGAGTATTTTGCGCTAACACTCGACCCTCACCTAACAAGATCACTTCATCTGCAATGGCACATGCTTCTGCAATGTCATGCGAAACTAGCACACTTGTGAGCTGCGCTTGTTTATTAAGACCTTTGATTAATCTTTGTAAAACTGCAATAGCAATGGGGTCTTGACCCGCAAATGGTTCGTCATAAAGAATAATTTCAGGCTCCATTGCTACCGCTCGAGCGAGTGCAACACGCCTTGCCATGCCCCCCGAAAGCTCCGATGGCATAAAGTCTTTAACACCACGTAAACCCACTGCTTCCAAATTAAGTAAGACTCTATTATACAACTCATCGGCTGATAAACTTAGATGCTCACGTAAGGGAAAAGCCACATTCTCAAACACCGATAAGTCGGTAAATAACGCGCCACTTTGAAACAACACCCCCATTCGAGTACGAAGTTTATTGAGTTGCTTGCGTTTAAGTTGGGCCAGGTCCTTATTAAAAAGCAACACCTGCCCATTTTGAGGTTGCAACTGACCACTAATTAACCTCAAAAAAGTGGTTTTTCCAGTCCCACTGGGCCCCATAATAGCGGTAATTTTACCTGCACTAATAGAGCAGTTAAGGTTATCAAAGATGGCCCGCCCTGCTCGATAAAAGCTCACATTGCGCAGCTGAATAATGCCTTCTTTGGCCATAAATGGAGTCCCCTTTAGCTACTAAAATCAATTAAGACTAATTTTAGCATTGACTCGCCTAAGTGCAAAGAAACTTGCAAATTGCCTCGACTTTTGCTTTTATTGCGCCTTGCTATGCTTAGGACGCCAATAAACTGTTATTTCCACTCTTTTTTAGACTCAAATATGCTTATTGCAATTGCCGCCATTTTAGTTGGTTTAGTCTTACTCATTTGGAGTGCCGACCGCTTTGTCGATGGCGCATCAGCCACTGCAGGCCACCTAGGCATGTCTCCCATGCTTATTGGCCTAACTATTGTCGCCTTTGGCACCTCAGCTCCAGAAATGCTAGTTGCCACTATGGCGGCCCTAGACCAAGCGCCAGGTTTAGCCATTGGCAATGCCATCGGTTCCAATATTGCTCTAGTACTTGGCGCCACAGCTTTGGTTGCTCCTTTACCCATCAAACGTAATTTGGTGCGTATTGAGCTACCCATATTAACCCTTGCCACCTTGGGTGCGGGTCTGCTTTTGCTCGACTATTACCTGACTCTAATAGATAGCACACTGTTACTGTTGGGTTTGCTTGGGTGTTTATATTTGTTTAAGCGTTACCAACAGGACCATACTCAAGACCCAGTAGGAGCCTTGGCTCAGATGAGCTTAAAAGCTGGTATTGTTTGGTTAATTATAGGTTTAGCCCTACTGGCCCTAGGCTCAAAAATGCTCGTCTTTGGGGCTATCTGTATAGCTACTAGCTTAGGCGTGAGTGAAATAATTATTGGCCTCACTATTATCGCCATTGGCACCAGTTTGCCAGAACTTGCAGCCTCCATTATGAGCGCCCGTAAGGGACAGCATGGGCTAGCCTTAGGTAACATTATCGGCTCTAACATTTTCAATTTACTTGGAGTCATGGCCATTCCCGCCCTCATAGCGCCCGTGGTCATAGAAGCTAATGCCCTGTGGCGTGACTATAGTTTGATGTTATTTTTAACCTTATTGTTGCTGGAAATAGGATTTAAGGGTCGCCGCGGCGGCAGCATTTCCAAGATCATGGGTACCATTTTGTTGTTGATCTATGTTATGTATATGCTTTTACTCTATACTAACGCTATAAGATCCACCAACATGCCTTAGGAAATATGTTAAGCCAAAAAATCGTTGCACAGCCAAACTCATCTCAGGCCTATGGATTTACTGCATCAGCCTTGCGCACTATTGATATGGAACAGACTGCCATCGCGTTGCTGGCCACTCGTATTGATGCTAACTTTGAACAGGCCTGCCAGCTTCTCATGCACTGCTCAGCTCGAGTGGTGCTGCTGGGGATGGGCAAGTCTGGACACATTGCCAACAAAATTGCAGCCACCTTAGCAAGCACTGGCACACCCGCTTTTTTTGTGCATCCAGGTGAAGCGAGTCACGGTGACATGGGCATGATTACTGCTGCAGATGTAGTGCTGGCCCTATCTTACTCGGGCACTACTAGCGAAATTGTGACCCTTTTACCCATGTTAAAACGCTTAGGCACACCACTCATTGCCATGACAGGAGCTGTAGGTTCTGCTATTGCTCAAGCTGCTGATGTGCATCTTAACGTTCAAGTTAGCACAGAAGCTTGTCCCTTAAACCTAGCACCAACTTCCAGCACTACGGCCAGTTTAGTCATGGGGGATGCTATTGCCATTGCCTTATTAGAAGCCAAAGGTTTTAGTGCCAACGACTTTGCTTTTTCTCACCCAGGAGGAGCCTTAGGTCGAAAACTACTCTTGAAAGTTAGCGATATTATGCACGCAGGTCAGGCGCTACCGTTAGTTTCACTTGACACCTGTTTTGCAGATGCTCTTATGGAGATGACCCACAAGGGTATGGGCATGACAGCCGTAGTTAACGCCCAAGGCCAGCTTGCTGGCATTTATACCGACGGAGATTTACGCCGCAGTTTAGATCGCCACCAAGACCTTCGTGCATGGCCCATTAGCCAGTTAATGACGACTGAACCAGTGCAGGCCCAAGCCGATATGTTGGCCGCTCAAGCCTTACGAATAATGGAACAACACAAGGTTAACGCGCTCATCGTGTGTGATAAAGACCAGCATCCAGTAGGTGCAATTAACATGCATGACTTGCTAAAAGCGGGGGTCATGTAGAATGGAGCCACAGAACCTACATCCCCATCTATTAAGTGGCAAGCAGCTCGACAAACAAGCCCGTGCGATCGCCCTATTAATCCTAGACGTTGATGGCGTACTAAGTGACGGTCAGCTCTATTTTGGTAATCAAGGTGAAGAACTTAAAGCCTTCAATAGCTTGGATGGACAAGGTATTGAAATGCTCCAAGCCAGCGGCGTACAGGTTGCTATTATTACTGGCAGGACATCAAAAATCGTAGCCCAACGGGCTCAACAACTGGGCATAGAGTTAGTTCTACAAGGCCGAGAAGATAAGCTTTTAGCCTTGCATCAGCTCACACAACACCTAAACTTAGACTGGGCTTCGATGGCCTATATGGGTGATGACCTGCCCGATATTGGCGCCCTTATTAAAGTAGGCCTAGGTATTACCTTGCCTAATGCGGCAAGCACTATGGCACTCCATAGCCAGTACCTCACTCGGCGCTCTGGTGGCCAGGGCGCAGTTCGAGAAGTGTGCGAACTCATTATGCAGGCGCAAGGCACATGGGATGCTGCGTTAGCACCTTACCTTAACACCCAAGTCCAAAGGAGCCCATAGTGCGCCTTTTGCTGCGTGGTCGCTGGCTCTATATCAACCTTGTTGCTCTGGGGCTTACGGTGCTGCTTGCTTTTTGGTGGTGGCAACAGACTGTGCAACAGGCGATTACAGAGCAAGCTTTATGGATTCCTGACTATTATTTAACTAATGCCACCATTAACCAATACGATGAGCAAGGTGCCTTATCGTCTAGCATCAGTGCCGAGCGTTTTACCCACATTCAAGAGTTTGGATCCACTGATATGATCCATCCCAGATTTAATATTTACATAGAAGGCAGTGACATGGTTTGGTTCGGTAAGGCTAATAAAGGTCTTATTTTAGATTCTGGTGCACAAATTAACCTCAGTGGTAATGCCCTAGTAACCAATGGCCCAGATATTCATCGGCCTTTAAGCCTTAAAAGCCAAAGCTTAAGACTCTTTCCTAGGCAAAATTATGCTGAGTCTGATGCGCAGGTCAGCCTAGCTGCTAAATATAGTCACTTAACAGGCACTGGCATGCGGCTCACACTGGACAACCAACGTTTACTGCTCTTGAGTCAAGTCAAGGGTGCCCACTCCACACCAAGGAACTAGCCATGTTATTGCCCTCACAAACTATCCACAGTGACTCGCGCCTGCGCCCTTGGCAGACTTTTTACAGCATCTTTTTTGCTTGCTTAGCGTGCATTTTTAGTCCGTTTTTATGGGCCCTTGATAGTGATCGCCTGCAGCCTTTAGAGATTGTTGCCGACAGTGTCGAGCTCAACGAAGGAGAAGGATTTTCGAACTACTCTGGTAATGTGCTTATTACCCAAGGCAATATGAAAATTGAAGCTTCCCAGGTAAAAGTGACTTTTAACGCTGATGGCATACAAACCATGCTAGCCAAAGAGGGGCTGCGCGATGGTTTAGCCTATATGCGGCAGCAGTCCGAGCCGAGCGCAGACGGCCAAAATGAGGTCATGGAAGCTTGGGGTAAAAGTATTGATTACCAAGTGAATGCTGAGTACTTAACTTTAATAGGCAATGCCAAACTGATTCAGCAGGGTAACACCTTTAGCGGATATCAAATTCTTTTTGATATCCCTGAAAATAATGTTAAAGCCACTGGTGGCCAAGGCAAGCGCGTGAATATGATTTTTTTACCTAAATCCAAATAAACTTAGCTGACACAGGCCTAGCGTTCATCTCATGCTTAATAAGACCCCCCCTTTAGCCACTTTAGAGGCCAGACATCTGGCCAAATCCTACCATAAGCGGGCCATCGTAAAAGATGTCAGTATCCACGTTAATGCCGGTCAAGTGGTGGGCCTACTGGGACCAAATGGCGCTGGTAAAACCACCTGTTTTTATATGATAGTGGGCCTAGTACAGGCAGACCGTGGCCAAATTATTATTAATAAAGAAGATATTTCTAATGAGCCCATGCATGGCAGAGCGCGTAAAGGCATAGGTTATTTACCGCAAGAGGCTTCAGTCTTTCGCAAGCTCACAGTGGCGCAGAATATTCTAGCCATTTTACAAACTCAAAAATGCCTCTCTAAAAGCCAACAGCAAGATAACCTCGAGACCTTGCTATTAGAGTTTAATATCGCTCACCTGCACGACAGTTTGGGCATGAGTTTATCCGGTGGTGAGCGCCGCCGCGTAGAAATTGCTCGAGCCTTGGCCAGTGAACCCCAGTTTATTCTGCTTGATGAGCCCTTTGCTGGAGTAGACCCAATATCTGTAAAAGATATTAAACACATTATTCGACAGCTCAGTGACAGGGGCATTGGCGTGTTGATCACCGACCACAACGTGCGCGAAACCCTAGATATTTGTAATTTGGCTTATATTATTAGTGAGGGCTATATTTTAGCCCAAGGAAGCAGTGACGATATTTTAGCGAACCAACAAGTAAAAGAGGTATACTTAGGCGAAGATTTCACTTTATAGCCAAGTAAAAAAGCAACCCAATAAATTAGTTTAATTATGAAAGCATCCTTACAACTTAAAATGAATCAGCAACTGGCCATGACGCCACAATTGCAACAAGCGATTCGTTTATTACAGCTTTCAACCTTAGACCTTCAGCAAGAAATCCAACAAGCACTCGACTCTAACCCCCTGCTTGAAGTTGAAGAAGACCTTGAGCTAGGCGATACCGATGAGGCAGAAAAACACTCTAGCGATTCTCAAGTTGATGATCAGATGGCCGAGCATCAGGCTGACAGTGACTGGAGTGAAGAGATTCCAGTTGAGTTGGCGACTGATAGTTCTTGGGATGATGTCTACCAAAGCTCGACAACTCCAGCCACTGGGCCAGGTGACGAGTTTGACTTTGACGCCCATAATAGTCACGAACCTAGGCTACAAGAACATCTTGAATGGCAATTAAATGTCAGCCGCTTAAGTGATATTGATCAGTTTATAGGGGCTAGCATTATTGATGCTGTAGACCACCGTGGTTATTTGAGTCAAACTTTAAGTGAAATTACTGACGGTATCAACGGAAATTTAGCCCAGCAAGATCAAGCAGCTATTGAAGAAGATGAAACCCAAGCAGTATTGACGCTAATTCAACAGTTTGATCCTATAGGGTTGGCTGCACAGGATCTTAGAGAGTGCTTACTTATCCAGTTAAAATATTTACCAGCAGACACGCCTTGGCGACAGGGCGCTATAGTTGTCGTCGATAGGCACTTAGAGCTTTTGGGTAGCCACGACTACAATGCTTTGCGGCGTCGTTCAGGATACAAAGAAAATGAACTGCAGCACATTTTTGAACTCATCACTAAACTACAGCCTGAGCCAGGCGTCAGTATTGCTTCAAGCCAAGCCGAATACGTTATTCCAGACGTTATGGTACGCAAAGTTAATAACGTCTGGCGCGTCGAATTAAACCCAGACTCAGCCCCCAAGATTAGAATTAATCAGCAGTATGTGAACTTTGGCGGCAGTGCTAATAGCAATGATAAAAGCTTTATCAAGAGTCATCTACAAGAAGCACGTTGGTTTTTAAAAAGCCTTAAAAGTCGCAATAAAACCCTTTTAAAAGTGGCAGGGCGCATCTGTGAAATACAACAAGGTTTTTTGGATCATGGACCTGAAGCCATGAAACCTTTAGTACTTGCCGAAGTTGCTGAGCACTTAGAAATGCATGAATCCACTATTTCCAGGGTAACAACGCAAAAATACATGCACACCCCTAGAGGCATTTTTGAACTTAAATACTTTTTCTCTAGTCACGTTGCAACGGTTAATGGCGGCGAGTGTTCTTCTACCGCTATTAGGGCCTTAATTAAGAAATTAATTGCAGCAGAGCTGACTCGCAAGCCATTAAGCGACAGCAAACTTACTGACATGTTGGAGTTACAAGGTATTAAAGTGGCGCGCAGAACCATTGCAAAATACAGAGAAGGTATGAACATCCCCCCCTCTAACGAACGTAAACGGCTCGTCTGAGCTCATTTCCCCTAAGGGCTAGCAAGCACTCATGAATATTAGTGATATCCTCACGCAAGAACGTACTTTTGCCGATCTCAAATGTGCCAGTAAAAAGCGCACGCTTGAGACCATTAGCCATTTGTTGGGGCACCAGATGATTAATTTGGATGGTAAGGAGCTATTCAACGCCTTAATCAACCGCGAAAGACTGGGCAGCACTGGCTTTGGAGACGGTATAGCCATACCCCATTGTCGCTTAGCCAACTGCACCCAAGTCACTGGAGGTCTGGTTAGATTAGCCCAAGCCATCGATTTTGATGCCATTGATGAACAGCCGGTAGATTTATTGTTTGTCCTTTTGGTGCCTACTCAAGCCACCAACGAACATCTACAAATTCTAGCCACCGACGAACATCTACAAATTCTAGCCACCCTAGCAGAGCATTTTGGTAATCTTGAATTTCGTACCCGTCTTCGCAACGCCATTGATGCAGATGCAATGTACAAAATCGCTATCGCTTAAATGCCCCAAAACGGTTATGCTATTGGGGTTATCATCGAAATCCTGAAGTGCTGCTTAGCTCAGGTTATTTGACTATTTAAAGCCTCAAGCCGGTAAGGTTTCCTGCATGATTCACAGACAAATCACCATCATTAATAAACTTGGCCTGCACGCCCGTGCTGCGGCTAAGCTTGTAGGTGTGACCGGGCGACATGGTTGTAGCATAGAAATTGGCATTGACGGAAAAATGGTAGATGCAAAAAGCATCATGTCAGTGATGTTATTAGCAGCGGCCCAAGGCACTGTGCTAGACCTAAAAGTCAGTGGCGATGATGCTCAGCAAGCTTTTGATGAAGTATCACAGCTAGTCAATAATTATTTTGATGAAGGCGAATAAGGCTAACATTCATATGGAATCTCGCCTTCAGGAACTCAACGATGCTTTGGACAGTGGTGCTTTTATCCAAGCCCGCCACATGCTTAACTATACCCTAAAACCAGCTCATATCGCCCACTTGTTGGAGTCTTCACCGCCGAGGGAACGTGAAGTATTATGGAATTTGGTAGATCCTGAGCTAGAAGGCGAAGTGTTACAACATTTAAGCTACGAAATTCAAGCCGAATTCGTTAACCAAATGAATACTCAAGAACTCCTGCAAGCCACGGTCAATCTAGATACTGATGACTTTGCCGACATCTTGCAACAGCTGCCAAAGAAGGTCATGCAGGAAGTTCTCAATAGTTTGGGCCAGCAAGATAGAAAACGACTAGAGCAAGTTTTGTCCTATCCAGAAGACACCGCTGGTGGCCTTATGAATACTGACGTTGTAAGCATCCGGCCCGACCTCACCATAGATGCAGTGCTGCGCTATTTGCGGCGCCATGACACCATGCCGGAAATGACTGACAATTTGTTTGTGGTAAATCGAAAAGACCGTTATATTGGCTTATTGGCCCTTACTAGCCTTCTTGTAAGTGACCCCAACACGCTTATATCAGAGGTTATGGATACAGAACGTGAAGCCATACCCGCTCTACTAGACGAGACTGATGTGGCCAACTTATTCGAGCGTAACGATTGGGTATCGGCACCGGTAGTGAACTTAGATGGGCGATTGGTAGGTCGAATCACCATTGATGACGTGGTTGATGTCATTAGAGAAGAAGCTGACCATTCTTTGATGCGCATGGCAGGTTTAGATGAAGACGAAGACACCTTCGCACCAGTAATTAAAACAGCTAAACGACGGGCCATATGGCTTGGCATTAATTTATTAACTGCCTTGTTTGCTTCCATGATGATCGGTTTATTTCAACACACCATCGAACAGGTAGTTGCCTTAGCGATACTCATGCCTATTGTTGCCAGTATGGGCGGCATAGCGGGCAGCCAAGCCCTTACCTTAGTCATCCGTGGCCAAGCCCTAGGACATGTTGAACGTAGCAATATTGGTTACTTGCTTAACCGTGAAATTATTGTTGGCGCCATCAACGGCTTCATATGGGCTACCGTAGTTGCCAGCATTGCCATCTGGTGGTTTTCTGATCCCACCATTGGACTTATTATCGCCATTGCCATGGTCATTAATTTGATTGTGGCCGCCGTCTGTGGCACCTCTCTTCCCGTCATCCTTAAAGCAATCAATATAGACCCTGCTTTAGCCGGAGGCGTTATTTTAACCACGATTACTGATGTGGTCGGCTTTTGTGCCTTTTTAGGCCTCGCCACATTATTTTACTTGTAAGGAATTTAATATGGGCAAAGTCAAAGCCCGCAAGGCCGCAGCAGAATTAGAAGCGCTGCAACAAAACCTGCCTGCAGAAGAAGAACTTAGCCGCACCCAAATTAAGCGCGCTATGGAGGCGCTGCAAGACTTAGGTGCCAAACTAGTGGATCTTAAACCCTCAGAGTTGGCCCGTATCCCCATGAGTGAAACGCTCAAGACCGCGCTGGATGAATCTCGCCGCATTGCCCAAAATGAGGCCAAACGCAGGCATTTGCAGTACATCGGCAAGGTCATGCGTGATGAAGACTCAGAGGCTATTGCTAAGGCAGTGGCCGTGTACGATTCAGGTTCTGACGAGCACCGCCGAGTTTTTCATCAAATCGAAAACTGGCGTGATGGTTTAATTGCCAATAATCCAGACACACTTAATGAAATAATTCAGCTGCATGAAAAGGCTGACCGCCAGCACATTACGCACTTAGCAAAACAGGCGCAAAGCCTCAATCAAGAATCTAAAGCTAAGACTGCATCAAAGAAGTTATTCAAGTACTTGCGCCTGCTTGCAGACATCTAGTGGCTGCAAGCGATACAGCTAGATAGCCTTGACAGCCTCTGGCTAGGAGATTTATTAACCTTGGGCTGTGATGCTTGAGGGCTGTGATGTTTAAGCAATAAGTTGAAAGGGTCTCATGGGCTCACCTAGTTAGGCTAAATCCAATCGACTAGTTTCTTCACAGAACCACTTTGAATCTGGCTGATGCGCGATTCAGACACTTCTAATACCGCAGCAATTTCTTTTAAGTTAAGTTCTTCATCATAATAGAGTGCAAAAATGAGTTGTTCACGCTCCGGCAGTTCAGCAATAGCTTTGGCTAAAGCTTTTTGAAATGTAGCCTCATCAACCTCTCTGGTTGGGATCAGAGCAGATAATGGCGGTTCGACGCCTTCTGGCTGGTACTCAATCTGCACCGTTTGATAGTTATAGTTACGGCCTTTTTGAAGTTGCAAGTCTGCTAAACTTAGACCAATAGCGTCTGACAACTCAATGTCTTTTACTGGACGCCCCATCTCTTGCTCTAAGGCCACAGTAGCTTGGTTAATTTCCCTTATACTGGTCATAACTGACTGCGGCAGGGTACTAAAGCGGCGCACTTCATCTAACATGGCCCCGCGCACCCTGAGTTTAGCAAAAGTGGTAAATTGTGCTCCTTTAGAAGCGTCAAAATTGTTTAACTCCTCTAACAAACCCAGCATACCGACTTGAATTAAGTCATCAATATCTACACTAGCAGGCAGTCGCGCACTCAGGTGCAGCGCCACTTTTTTCACCAATGGCATATGCAGCACCAAAGGATCTGTTGAAGACCCAGGAGCGTGCGATTGATAAAGTGACAGATTGTGCATCAGTAGATTATTTCCAATTAAACTTTATGTTGCAATAGTCGCTCAACAAAGAACTCTACCTGCCCACTCAAACCAACGGGAGCTTGCCAACGCTCAACCACAGCAGCCATGCGTGCATAGGCGCGGGACGAGTTGGCCATAGGTGCTACTTCCACCACTGCTTTTTGTTTTTTGTTGGCTAGCCTAAGCTGCTCATCACGGGGACAACTTCCCAAATACAACATGGTAGCACCTAAATAATGGCCCAGCACACGTTCAATTTTAGCATATAACGCGCGACCTTCTTTTTCATTCTTAACCATACTGGCAATCAAGTGGAATCGACTTGCGCCATAGCGCTGATTCATAACTTTAATGAGCGCATAGGCATCGGTAATAGAAGAAGGCTCATCACAAGCAATGACCACCACTTGATGGGCAGCGTTTAAAAATGCCAAAACATTATCAGAGATACCCGCAGCAGTATCAATAATAAGATAATCTAGATTTCCATTGTACTCACTAAAGGCTTGAATTATGTGTTGCAGCTGCTCATTCTGTAGGCTTGCCATTTCATACATTCCTGATGCTGCAGGCACCACTTGTATGCCAAATGGACCCGTTTGAACAATCTCACTTAGGTTTTTTTTCACCACTCATCACGTGGGCCATATTAAAGGTGCACTGCAAGCCTAAATTGACATCAATGTTGGCCAGACCCAAGTCTGCGTCCATCAACATGACTTGATGACACTGTTTAGCCAGGCTAGCAGCGATATTAATTGAGGTATTGGTTTTGCCCACCCCGCCTTTTCCACTGGTTACCGCAATCACTTGTATACCGTTCAGACTCATATTAATGGCTCCTGTAGGACGCTAGACCCATGGCAGCATGAGTTGTTTCATTTAGGTTGCCAAACTTCGAGCTGGAGGTATGGGAGGCTGTGCTTTGCTTTGGCGCCCTATCATTAGATGCCATAAGCTTACCCGGTGTTGCATGTAGAAGTTTAGATAAGGCCTCGATACTGCCATGCTCTTCTGCTAACTCAGTTTCTACAGCATGGGCAACCAACTACTGCGCACTAGGATAACCCAAATCAAGGGGGATACGCTGTCCATCAGTAATCATTGCAAGGGGTTGTTTAGACTCAATTAGCGCCGCTAAAAGGCCACCTAAGGGTAAACACTCATCTAGTTTAGTCGCGACTACACCTTTGACTTGACCTAGATAATGCTTCATCAGGTATCGCAACGAGTGGGATTGACTGTTAGTCAGCTAAGGTTAGGTAGACACTTATTTCATGAGGTACGTTTAACAAACCATCAACTAGGTTTTGGATATGTGGATCAAAAGGATTCCCACCTGCAGTATCCAATAGTATATATTCTTTATGAGCTATTTGGCTTAAGGTGTTGGTCAGCTGTGTAAAATCTGATACATGATCCACGTCTATACCCAGCATGGTACCAAACACTCGCAGCTGGTCCCGCGCTCCAATGCGCTGTTGGTCCATAGAGATTAGGGCCACCTTGTGCTTGCCATGCTTCATAGCAAGTTGTGCACCAAGTTTACCAATGGCTGCGGTCTTGCATACACCTGTTGGGCCGACTAGGGCATATATACCACCCGCTTGCACCACTCCCTCAGCACTCGAAGTTAAGTTATCCTGCAACCACTGTTGTGCATGACCCCATAATTGATCTGCGTCATCAGTTGCTGGTAACTGGGCTAACAAAGGTTCAATAATGTGTTTTTCAAAGCCCATACGTTCAAGCCTTTGTGAAACTTTGATGGCGGTGGCACTGATGAATTTTTGACTTTGACTTGGGCTCTGACTCATTTGTTGCTCTACCAACAAACGCAGAAGCCCTAATTCTTTCTCCATGCGTAACATATTTTCATTAGCAGGTACTTGATAAACAGGCGCCGCTTGTGGAGTCTTATTAGCACCCAGAGCTCGACTTAGTTCAGCTTTAACTTGAACTGATCCAAGGGGGCGTTTAAGTTGATTTATTTGGGCTTTAACCCGATCTAAATTAGCACTAAGGCGCTCAGAAAATGCCGAACTAGGCTAAGCTTTTAAACGTTTTTCATCATAGTCAATGGCCGCTACAATTTCCACTTCGCCAGCAATTTTATTATTTGACAAAATGACAGCATCATCACCTAAACTCTCTTTAATCATGGCCAGAGCGGTGCGTGTATCTTTGGCTAAAACGCGCTTCATTTTCATTTTCAATCAACCTTATTGCTTTTAGTTTTATTCTAATGGTGCTTAAACATCCACTAGAGGTTGCTGCTCTATAGTCGACACTACTTGGATGCCTTGCTCGTCGGGTATCTCGTTGTAACCCAATATGACTAAACCTGGAATACGGTTTTTAACCATTTTGGCTAACCAAGGACGGATCCCTGGGGAAACCACTAACACTGGAGGAATACCCTGTTGGGCTAAGCGCTCACTGGTGCCTTGCAAATTACCTAATAGCTGTTCAGCTAGGTTAGGTTAGGTTCTATGGCTAAGCCGTGTTCTTTACTTTGTTGTAGTATGTTACCCAATTGTTGTTCCAACCCTGCGTCTAATGTCATCACCGACAGGTCCGTGCCTACCTGGGTGAGTTGTTGCATCATCATACGGCCTAATCCAGGACGCACCGCAGCTGTTAAAACGTAAGCGATCAATCCGCCCCCAGATTACCCCATTAACGCCAAATCAGATGTTAAAAAATTATCTGCAAACTTGGTTTTCCAATTTAACGGC
>MDTF01016607.1_pt1 | contig 16616 bp, 17 predicted proteins | sample 811191 | NCBI WGS metagenome assembly MDTF01 (sample SAMN05326649, study PRJNA326480) | marine metagenome | isolation source: seawater | place: Southern Ocean | collected 2011 | reverse complement strand
TAGATTCTATTGATATTGAGGTTGATAGTTCAGATGTTGATGAAATAATTAACACTATTAAGAATATAGCAAATACATTTGGTGGTATTAATTTAGAAGATATCGCTGCACCAGATTGTTTTATTATTGAACAAAAACTGAAAGAGCTTTTAGATATACCAATATTTCATGATGACCAGCATGGTACAGCTATTATTACCACGGCAGCTCTTATAAATGCCCTAGATATTTCAAAAAAAAATATTGAAGAGGTAAAAATTGTTATTAATGGAGCTGGGGCATCCGCTCAAGCTTGCGCTAAACTTTTTAAAAGTTCTGGCGCTACACCAGAAAATATAATTATGTGTGACCGGAAGGGGGTAATTTATCAAGGAAGAGATAATGTTGATCAATTTAAATCAGCACATGCTATCAAAACTAAATTTAGAACTTTAGGAGAGGCAATTGAAAATGCAGATGTTTTTCTAGGATTGTCAGCGAAAGACTCTGTTTCAAAAGAAATGATAACATCAATGGCTAAAAACCCAATAATTTTTGCTTGTGCTAATCCAGATCCAGAAATAAAACCTGAACACATTATAGAAGTAAGGAGTGATGCAATTATTGCAACCGGCAGATCTGACTACCCTAATCAAGTAAACAATTTAATAGGTTTTCCATATATATTTAGGGGTGCGCTTGATGTAAGAGCGAGAGAAATTAATGAAGAAATGAAGGTTGCGGCAGCTCAAGCGATAGCGCTCTTAGCAAGAGAAGATGTTCCTGATGAAGTGGTGGCCGCTTATGGTGGGGACAGGCCAAGATATGGTAAAGAGTATATTATTCCTTCAACCTTTGATCCAAGACTTATAAGCGTTATACCAGCCGCAGTAGCTAACGCTGCAATGAAAAGCGGGGTAGCAAGAAAGAAAATAGCAAATTTAGAATCCTACAAAGATGAATTAACTAACCGACTAGATCCATCCATGTCTTTAATGCAGGGTATTAATTCTAAAATAAGAAAAAATCCTAAAAAAGTTATATTTGCTGAAGGAGAAGATGTAAATATGCTTAAGGCAGCAATTGAATTTGGTAAAAATAAATTAGGTACCCCTATATTAATTGGAAATGAAAATAGAATTAGAAAACAACTGAAGATAATAGGTTTAGATGAAAACTACGATATCGAAATAGTTAATTCTACAGATAAAAACAAAAGAGAAAAATATGTAAAATATTTATATAAAAAACTTCAAAGAGATGGACAGCTCGAACGAGACGTTGATAGGTTAGTAAGGAATGATAGAATAGCATGGGGTTCTTCTATGATAGCTTGTAAAGATGCCGATGCTATGGTTACAGGTAACATAAGACATTATTCAGCCTCAATAGAAAAACTTAAAAAAGTGGTAGAATCAAGAGCTGGAGAAGAAATATTTGGTATGACCATGTTGATTTCAAAAGGTAAAACAATTTTAGTAGCAGACACGAATGTTGAAGATTTCCCCTCTGCAGAGAGACTTGTTAAAGTCTCCATTTCCTGTGTTAGAGTTTCAAGATTATTTGGATTTGAACCTAAAGTTGCTTTTTTATCTCATTCAACTTTTGGAAAACCTGTTTCAAAAAATACAAAACATGTAAGAGATGCAATCGAGATATTAAAAACAAAAGATGTAGATTTTGATTTTGATGGAGAAATGCAACCAGATGTAGCTTTGAATCCAATTTATCAAGAGATATATCCTTTTTCTAAAATAGTTGGAAATGCTAACATATTAATTATGCCCGCATTACATAGCGCAGCTATCTCAACAAAACTGATGAAATCTTTTGGCGGGGCAAAGTTAATTGGCCCACTATTAATTGGTTTGGGTATGCCTATTGAGGTGGCGCCACTTAGATCTTCTACCTCGGATATTATAAATCTAGCATCGATAGCCGCTTATTCATCAGACGTTATTAAGTATTAAGAGTTAGTTTTTATATCGACTTAATTCAGATACTAAATAAATAGTTGGAATTACCTCTTTAACATTATAAATTTTGTTTGCTTCTTCAATAACTTCTTCTTTTTCATTGTCAGTAAAAGAAATTCCAAATATATAAATTTTTTTATCAATAGTTTCTAAAGTGTAATTTGAAGAACTTATTAGATTGTTCATTATTAGCGCTGTTCTTAATTGGGCTGTAATTAAAATATCTTTAGCTGTGCCCCTAAAGTTTGACTGTCCCTTTATAGTGATTGCGTTCTTAACAGATCTCACTCCTTTTGTTTCCCATGCCATCTTAGTAATTTTAATTTTTTCTTCTGGCTCATCTACTTTTCCTGTTATAAAAATCCTTCCATCTAAGACCTCAACTTGTATAGTGAGAAAATAAATCTTCTCTGTTAAGGTTAATTTCGCTATCAAATTCTTCTGCATAATTGTGTCATCTATTTGCATGCCAACTGTTCTTGGATCGAAGGTAATAAAGACTCCCTTGCCAAAAGTACTTATTCCTGACCCTGAGCAAGAAGTTAGAAATAGACAAATTAAAATTATTCTAAATTTTATTTTCATTTTTTTTCATTTCTAAACATAGCTGATAAACCTTTTTTTTAGACAAGTTTTCTTTTTTTGATATTAATTCCACCACATCTTTAACGCTGTATTTTTTTAAATATTTTAAAACTTCTTTTTTTATATCTTCATTTGTTAAGAGCGTATGTTTAGTTTTTTTTTTAGAAATTACAACTGTTAGTTCTCCTTTTAAAGGTAGTTTAAAATTCTCTATTTTATCAATGCTATTTCTGTAAAAACTTTCATGAATTTTTGTCAACTCTCTTGCTATCATTATATCTCTGTCTGTAAAATACTTTCTAAAACCTTCTAAATAAAAATTAATTTTTATTCCAGGTATAAAAAAAGCTAGAGAAAAATTTAAATCTTTTAAATTAGAAAGAACTTTGTTTAACTCTTTTTCTGTTTTAGGTAAAAACCCGTAAAATAAAAATTTATCTTCAAAAGCAGAAACGCTTATTGACGCTGTAATTGATGAGGCCCCAGGAACTGGGTAGATATTTATTTTTTTTTTTACGCACTCTTTAATTAGTAAGAGCCCCGGATCAGATAGCAATGGTGTGCCCGCATCTGAAACTAAAGACAAAATTTTGCCTTCATTTAAATATTCTATAACCTTATTAAGAGCTTTTTTTTCATTGAACTTGTGATAAGCAAATAATTTTTTTTTAATGTTTAGGTGGTTGAGCAGCTTTAAGGTTCTTCTAGTATCTTCGCACAAAATTATGTCTGATTTTTTTAATACATCAATTGATCTTAATGTTATATCATCAAGATTACCAATTGGTGTTGACACTATGTATAGTCCTGGAATAAATGTGTTCATTATATGAATAAAAAAAGTATCATAATTTTATCCTATATATTTTTGTTTTTTAACATTAATCTTTTTGCTGATGAGCCTAATAAACAATTAAAAATTGGTCTATTGGCACCATTTTCTGGTGAATTTAAAAACTTAGGAAATTCTTTACTTCTTTCAACCCAATTAGCTCTTCGTGAAATTGATGATGAAAGAATTAAAATTATACCTAGAGACACAGGCTCTAATAACAAAGAACAATTTAACAATGCAATACAAGAAATAATAGATTCAGGAGCAAATATAATTGTCGGACCTGTAGATGACAAATATTTTAGTGAGTTAAAGAAATATAAAGATACTATTTTTATATCCCTGTCGAATAAACATCCAAAAATAAAAAATAATATAATTAGTATTGGAATAAGCCTTGAGTCACAAATTTTAGCTATAGAAAATTTCATTAAAAAAAAGAACAAAAAGAAGACAGTAATTATGTTTCCAAATAATAAATATACAAAATTTATTGATGAAAATATAAAAACTATTAAATTAAAAGACTATAAGGTCTTTAAATATAATTCAGATCCAAAAATCCTGACTGGGGAAATTGAGAAATTGACTAATTACGGCCAGAGAAAAAGAAATTTAGAGTTTAGAAAAAAACTTTTAGAAAACAAAGAAGACTTAAGATCCAAAAATGAATTAGAGGAACTTGAGCAAAAATATACTTTAGGAAAAGTAAATTTTGACTCAATAATAATAATTGATTTCGGAAATAACCTAAAAAGTGTTTTGGCCTCACTTGCGTTTGCCGATGTTGATGATAGGGAGGTCCTTTTTACCTCAGTTAACCAATGGTTTGATGACAGTATTTTTTACGAAAACTCTGTAAAGAACTTATATTATCCTTCAGTAAATCTTAAAGAATTTAAAAAGTATAATAAAAAATTTTTTGAAACATTTAAACTACATCCAAGTGAAATATCAATTTTATCTTACGATGCCGTTGGATTAATTTACTATATATGGAAAGAAAAAAAAGCAATTAATTCAATAAATGATTTTTTTATAAAAGAAAAAATAAAAGGGAAAATAGGTACTTTTAATTTTAATAAGGGAGTAGTATCTCAAGAACTCAAGATCTATAAAACACATAACGATAAATTTATAGAACGCTGATTTTTTTTTTTAACTTTTTATAGGCAATAAACCTGTGATCTATAAGTTGTTTTTTTCCTTTTGACATTTGACCAAAGGTAGTTTTAAAGTTTTTAGGTATAAAAATAGAGTCATATCCGAAACCATTACTGCCTAAAATTTTACTCGATATATTTCCATAAATAACACCAGTTGAAGTTATGCATTTTTTTTTTCCTTTTTTAAACGACAGGCAGCAAATAAATTTGGCCTTAGTATTTTTGACCTTTTTATTTTTGTTTTTTTGCTCCACCATTTGAATTATTTTCTTCATTGCATTTCTAAAACCACCACAATTTTTTGCCCACCTTGCAGAATTAACTCCTGGTCTTCCACTTAAGCAACTGACTGATAGGCCAGAATCATCTGCTATTGAAGGAATTTGTGAATTCTTGTAAAAAAAATTAACTTTCAATTTTGAATTATCAGTGAAGCTTTTTCCAGTTTCTTTTGGTGATGGAATCTTTAGTTTTTTAGGTGAATATTTTTTTAATTTTTTAGGTAACAACAAGCTTAGTTCTTTAAATTTTCCGCTATTATGGGTTCCTATTAAAATACTATTATTTTTTTTCATTAAAGGCTGGTAATTAATTTTTTTGTTACTATATAGCAGTTATAATGAAAAAAAATGCAGAAAATATTAATAATGAGCCTCACAAAGATGCCGAGCCTAATGAAGCGCTGGTTGAAGAAAATATTAATAATGAGCCTCACAAAGATGCCGAGCCTAATGAAGCGCTAGTTGAAGAAAATATTAATAATGAGCCTAATGAAGTGCCGGTTGAAGAAAAACTAAGAGTAGTTGAAGAAAAATTATTAAGATCTTTGGCTGAAACTGAAAATCAAAGAAGAAGGTTTGAGAGAGAGATAAAAGACGCATTTGAATTTGGAGGATTCAATTTTGCAAGAGAGAACTTAGCAATTTTAGACAATCTACAAAGAGCAAAAATATCTATTAAAAATGATGAATCTTTAAAAGACAACCCAGACCTAGAAAAGTTTTTAAAAAATTTTGAAATAATAGAAAAAGATCTACTTTCAATATTTGAAAAAAATAAAATTAAAAAAATAAATTGTATTAAAGAGAAATTTGACCCTAATTTTCATCAAGCAATGCTTGAAATAGAGGATGATCTAGAAGAGCCTGGAACCATAATGCAGGAAATTCAGCCAGGCTATAAATTTGGGGAAAGACTGCTTAGACCTTCTTTTGTTGGAGTTTCTAAGAAGAAAACTAAAGAAAATGACAAAAATGAGGATGCATAGACTTGTACATACAAAAAAAACACCCATATAAAAAATAACTTAATTAAAAGGAAAAAAAATATGAGCAGAGTAATTGGAATAGATCTTGGAACAACAAATTCATGCGTTTCTATCATGGAGGGTTCGCAAGCAAAAGTTTTAGAAAACGCTGAGGGCGCTAGAACAACACCTTCAGTAGTAGCTTTTTTAGAAAATAACGAAAAATTAGTTGGTCAGCCAGCAAAAAGACAGGCAGTCACAAATGCTGTTGATACTATTTATGCATCAAAAAGATTAATTGGTAGATCTTTTGAAGACGAAACTGTGAAAAAAGATATTAATAAAGTTCCTTTTAAAATTGTAAAGTCTGAAAATGGAGAAGCTTGGGTCGAAGCAAAAGGGACTAAATATTCGCCATCTCAAATTTCAGCTTTTATTTTACAAAAGATGAAAGAAACAGCTGAAAAATATTTAGGTCAAGCGGTGACTAAAGCGGTCATTACAGTTCCGGCATACTTTAATGACGCTCAAAGACAGGCAACTAAGGATGCGGGTAAAATCGCTGGGCTAGAAGTTTTAAGAATAATAAACGAACCAACAGCTGCGGCTCTAGCTTATGGGTTAGATAAAAAAAATGGGCAAAAAATAGCAGTATATGATTTAGGTGGAGGAACATTTGATGTTTCTATTCTTGAAATAGGAGACGGTGTTTTTGAAGTTAAATCAACAAATGGAGATACATTTTTGGGTGGCGAAGATTTTGATGACGCCATAGTAAATTATTTAATTGACGAGTTTAAAAAAGATAATGGCATTGACTTAAGAACTGATAAGTTAGCTCTTCAGAGATTGAAAGAAGCTGCCGAAAAAGCTAAGATTGAATTGTCGTCAGCAGCTCAAACTGAAATTAATCTTCCCTTTATTACTGCAGACAAAACCGGTCCAAAACACGTAAACCTTAAATTTACAAGAGCAAAATTAGAGGCATTAGTTTCTGACTTGGTGGACAGAACTTTAGAACCTTGCAAAATAGCACTTGAAGATTCTGGTTTTTCAGCAGCTGACATTAATGAGGTAGTTTTGGTAGGAGGCATGACTAGAATGCCAAAGATTATTGAAACTGTAAAAAATTTTTTTGGTAAAGAACCAAATAAAAGCGTAAATCCTGATGAAGTGGTAGCTATGGGAGCAGCAATACAAGGGGGTGTTTTACAAGGAGATGTAAAAGATGTTTTATTGTTAGATGTAACCCCTCTTTCACTGGGTATTGAAACTTTAGGGGGGGTATCAACTAAGTTAATTGATAAAAATACAACCATACCTACAAAGAAAAGTCAGGTTTTCTCTACTGCCGAAGACAACCAACCAGCTGTTTCGATCAGGGTCTTACAAGGAGAAAGAGAAATGGCGTCAGATAATAAAGTTTTAGGAAACTTTGAATTAGTAGGTATTCCGCCAGCTGCAAGAGGTACTCCTCAAATTGAAGTTACTTTCGATATAGATGCAAACGGAATTGTCAATGTTTCAGCAAAAGACAAGGGAACCGGAAAAGAACAAAAAATTCAAATTCAGGCTTCCGGAGGACTGTCAGATGAGGAAATACAAAAAATGGTTAAAGAAGCAGAAGCTAACAAAGAAGCGGATAAAAAGAAAAGAGATTCTGTTGATGCCAAGAATCAAGCTGACAGCTTAGTGTTTTCTACTGAAAAAAGCTTAAAAGAACATGGGGACAAAGTTTCAGCTGAAGAGAAAAAAGCAATTGAGACTGGTGTTACTGAGTTAAAAAAATCTCTTGAAGGAACAGATCTTGAAGATATAAAGAAAAAAACTCAAAACTTAATTCAAGTTTCAATGAAATTAGGTGAGGCGGTTTACAAAAGCCAACAAAAAAATGACACTAATCCAAATGATGCAGAAAATTCAAAGCCTGATGATAAAAACAAAGAAAATGTTGTTGATGCAGATTTTGAAGATGTTAAAGAAGAAACAAAAGAAGATGTAAAAGAAGACGCAAAAGAAGACGCAAAAGAAGACGTAAAAAAAGACAAAGAAAAAAGCGCCTAATATATATAATTAATGTAGGAGACGTCCTGTGGCCAAGAGAGATTGTTACGATGTCTTAGGCATCACTAACTCATCTTCCAAAGATGAAGTAAAAAAAGCATATAGAAAACTTGCACTAAAATATCACCCAGACAAGACTAAAGGAGACAAGGCTTCTGAAGAAAAATTCAAAGAAGCTAGTGAAGCATATCACATACTTTCTGATGATAAGAGAAAAGCTAACTATGATCAATTTGGTCATGCAGCTTTTGAGGGTGCAGGTGGCCAAGGTGCAGGTGGATTCGACACCTCTTCCTTTTCAGATATTTTTGAAGATTTTTTTGGTGACTTTGGTGGTGGAAGTTCTAGCAGAAGATCTGATGATAGAGGAAATGACCTTAGATATGATTTAAACATAAGTCTTGAAGAAGCTTACAAGGGGATAGAAAGAAACATTAAATACACGACTTACAAAAAATGTAATGGGTGTTCCGGTAGTGGGTCGGCCAAGGGCTCAAAACCAATAAGCTGTGACTATTGTGCTGGAAAAGGCAAAGTCAGAACAAATCAAGGTTTTTTTACTATTCAACAAACCTGCCCTCAATGCAGTGGCTATGGAGAAACAATAGGAACACCATGCGGTGACTGCCAAGGGAATGGTAAGGTACAAAGTAATGAAAATGTCACAGTTAAGATTCCTAGAGGTGTAGATGATGGAACGCGAATAAGATTAACTGGCAAGGGAGAGGCCGGTTCTAAGGGAGGATCTAGTGGTGACTTATATTTATTCATCGCAGTAGATAACCATAGTATTTTTAAAAGATCAGAAGAGAATCTTTATTACGAATTACCAATAACTTTTACTAATGCTGCTTTAGGAACCAGTATAGAAGTTCCATCCATAGATGGTGGTAAATCAAATATTAAGATTCCAGCAGGCACTCAACATGGCAAACAATTAAGACTAAAAGGAAAAGGTATGCCAGTTATAAGAAGGGCAGTATATGGAGATTTATATATTAGAATTATTACTGAGGTTCCTATATCATTGTCAAAAAGGCAAAAAGATATTTTAGAAGAATTTAAAAAATTAGAAGAGGAGAAACCTAACCCAGTAATTAAAAAGTTTTTTGAAAAAGCAAAACAGTTTTGGAAATCTAAATAATGAAAAAAATTAACCTAGCAATAACTGGATGTATGGGAAGAATGGGTCAACACCTAATCACCTCCACCTTGAAGGACAAAAAATTTAAATTAGTAGCTTTAACAGAAAACAAAATAATTAAAAAAAGATTAAATGGAATTAAACTTGATTTAAATACTGAAGAAACACTTGCGAAAGCTGACGTAATAATTGATTTTACCGTTCCAAAATGTACTTTAGAAATTTTACAAATAGCATCAAAATTGAAAAAAAAAGTTGTTATAGGAACTACTGGCTTTACCAAAAAAGAAGAGGGCTTAATTAAGCAATACTCAAAAATAATTCCTATTTTAAAAGCAGGTAATATGAGCCTAGGAGTAAACTTACTTGTTTACTTAACTGAAATTGCTTCAAAATCATTGGGGAACAAGTTCTTAAGCAAAATCAGCGAGGTTCATCATAAACACAAAAAAGACTACCCCTCTGGAACTGCATTAATGCTAGGGCAGGGAATAGCATCAGGTAAAAATAAAGAATTTACTATAATGTCAGGCAAAAAATATTTAAATAAAAAATCTTTTCCTTACGGAAGAAAAATAAATTTTAATTCTTTAAGAAAAGGAGAAGTTATTGGAGAACATGAGGTTAAATTTTCAAATGGAAAAGAAATAATTATTTTAAATCATGAATCATTTGATCGAACCTTGTATGCCGATGGTGCGCTTGTAGCCGCAAAATGGTTGATGCATAAAAAATCAGGTCTATATTCAATGAAAAATGTTTTAAATTTTAAATAATTTAAAAAAATGAATAAAAGTCAAAGAGCTAAATTCATATTAAAAACGCTTAATGATATTTATCCTAAAACTCCCATTCCTCTTAAACATAACAGTAAATTCACTTTATTAATTTCTGTTCTTTTGTCAGCTCAATGTACAGATGTGAATGTTAATAATGTAACAAGAAACATATACCCTAAATATAATAAGCCTGAACATTTTGTTAGGCTGGGTAGAAAAAAAATTGAAAAACTCATTAAAAGTATAGGCATTTTTAGAGTAAAAGCTAAAAGTGTATATTTAACCTCAAAACAATTAATGGTGAATCATAACAGTAATGTACCTAAAACTTTTGAAGCACTAGAGAAGCTGCCTGGCGTTGGTCACAAAACTGCCAGTGTAGTTATGTCTCAAGGATTTGGCTACCCTGCTTTTCCCGTTGATACTCATATTCACCGCTTAGCTCAAAGATGGAGATTATCTAATGGTAAAAATGTGATCCAAACTGAAAAAGATCTAAAAAAATTATTCCCAAGAGAATCTTGGAATAAACTACATTTACAAATAATTTATTATGGAAGAGAACATTGTAAAGCGAGAGATTGTTATGGTATAAGTTGTAAAATTTGTAGCGCTTGCAATCCAAAACAAAAAAAGCCCTTAAAAACAAAGAAAGCTTAATATGAAAATTTTAGGAATAGGGAATGCCATAGTTGATGTTATTTGTAAAGTTGACGATAGTTTTTTAAAAAACAATAACTTAACGAAAAGTAATATGAAACTTGTTGACGAAATTGAATTTAAAAAATTATTATCAGATCTTGAAATTTCAAACACAGTGTCTGGAGGTTCTGTCGCTAACTCAATTGTTGGTCTTTCTCAATTAGGAAGCAATGTTGGGTTTATAGGCAAGGTAAATAATGACAGTCTTGGTGAAAAGTATGAAGAAGGTCTAAAAAAAGAAAATGTTAAATATTTCTATGAAAAAAAAGAAGATAAATTATCTACTGGAACTTGTTTAATTTTAATTACACCAGATTCAGAAAGAACAATGTGCACATTTCTAGGAATAGCAGGAAAGATTACACCGAGTGACGTAAATGAAGTTTATGTCAAACAAAGTGAATTACTTTTTTTAGAGGGGTATTTATGGGATGAGGGCGAACCTAAGGCGGCTTTTGATAAAGCTCTGTCATTGGCAAATAAATCTGCCATGTCTTTGTCAGATAAATTTTGTGTAGATAGGCATAAAAAAAGTTTTTATGATTTGGTAAAAAACAAGCTCGATATTACATTTGCTAACGAGCAAGAAATAATGGAACTTATTAACGCAAAATCATTTGATGATGTAATCAAATTTGGAAAAGAATTAAATAAGTTACTAGTAATAACTAGGTCTAATAAAGGAAGTGTTGCAATTAATGGGGCTAATGTTGTGGAATGTGCAAGTCAAAAAAATCTTAAAATAGTAGATCTTACTGGGGCAGGCGATTTATTTGCTTCGGGTTTTTTGCATGGTTATATAAATAAACAATCTTTAAAAGAAAGCCTAATCAAAGGTACCGAGATGGCCTCTAAGGTAATTCAAATAATAGGCGCTAGAATTTCTTAACTTAAGTTTTTTTTCTTTTAAAGCTACCTTTGCCTCTTTTAGACTTAACAACTCTTTTTCTATATTTAGGAGTGTGGAGATCTAATGCAATTTTATTTCTCTTTTTCATACTACATACCCCTTCTTTGTGCTTAAGATAAACTTCTCGTCATTAAATTTATCGATAATTTTTTTTCTAAGTCTATAAACATGTGTTTCTACTGTATGTGTGTCTGCATCAGAAGAATATTTCCATACATTATTTAATATTTCTTTTTTTGAAATTGGTTTGTTCGAATTAAGCAATAGTTCCAAAAGCTGCACTTCTTTTTCTGTGACAATTACAAAGATTCTATTTTTAGTAATTTTTTTCGTATTTTTATCTAAAATATAATCTTTTATTTTAACTGTAGAATTAATGTAAAATCGTTGACTGGTGAATAATTTAGTTATTTTGCTATTCAATTCACTTATATTTATTGGTCTTCGCATACAATCGTCATAAGATAATTTCTTATTCAGACTAGAATTTGAGATCAGCAATTTAATGATATTTTTTTCTTTATTTATAGTTTTTAATTTTAATGGATAATTAACAAAATCATCATCAAATATTATGACATTGATTAAATCATTTTCTAGATTATTGGTAAAATTATCTAAAGTAATTAGATTAAACAATAAATAGTCTTTGAGTTCTAATAATGAATTGATAAAATCATTATTACATAAGCAAAGGACGTTGGGTTTAATATTTTTTTTATGCATATAGAACTAAAGAATAAAAGGTTAATATTTGGTAAGTATAGAGTAAAATGTGCTTTAGGTAAAAGAGGAATCTCAATAAAGAAGAGGGAAGGTGATAATATCACGCCTAGAGGTACCTATAAAATATTAAATATTCTTTATAGAAAAGATAGAGTTTCAAATATAAAAACCTCTTTAAAAAAAATAGAGATAAAAAAAAATATGGGGTGGTGTGATGATCCTAAGTCAAAAAAGTATAATAAATTGATTAGATTTCCGTTTTTCTTTAAAGCTGAAAGACTACATAAAAGGAAAAATATATACGATATTATTATAATCTTAAATTATAATTTGAAACCTATTATTAAAAACAAAGGAAGTGCAATTTTTATACATATTGCTACACAAAAATATCAAAAAACAAAAGGTTGTATTGCTATTAGTAAGAACAACATAATAAAACTAATAGATTTTATTGACAAAAAAAGTTTAATTAAAATTTTCTAGCTACGGTTTCCAAATATAGAACTACCTAATCTTATATAGGTTGCTTTGTGTTTGATGGCTTTTAGATAATCATTTGACATTCCGGTGCTTAGATCTTTTAAACCCAAGGATGAATTAACTTCACTTAAGTATTCATAATGTTTTTCTTGGTGTTCGTCATTGGGAGGTATAGCCATCAAACCAATAACATTAAGTTTTTTTTCAATTTTACAGTAAGTATAAAAATCATCAATTTCATTTGGGGCTATACCAGATTTTTGTATTTCCGCACCAACATTTACTTGAATAAAATATTTTAATTTTTTATTTAAATTCATTTCTTGCACACAAAGAGTGTCGACTAATTTTTGAGTATCTAATGAATGTATGTAATCAAATATTTCAACAGCTTTTTTTGCTTTATTGGATTGTAATTTTCCAATCATGTGTAATTGAATGGTTTGGTCCTTCTGCTTGGCGTCTTTCCATTTGACTTCAGCCTCTTGTACTTTGTTTTCACCAAAATGCTTGTGACCATACTCAACTAACGGGCTTATAACCTCATAATTAAAAGTTTTGCTAACTGCTACAATGTTAATATTCTTGTGAATATTAGATTTTATTTTTTTAAACCTATCTACTATTATACTCATATATGTTTATCTCAAATTTTAATTACTACTTATATATTGATAACAGCGAATCATTAAATCTTAATTTAATTAAAATTAGAGATAAATTTTCAATTATTTATAGGAATAATAATAAGCCTGAAAATTTAACATCGTTGAAATTGTTAAAAAAAACATGTGACAGAAAAGGAATTAAGTTATTTGTGGCCAATAATGTTAACTTATTAAATAAGCTAGGTGCGAACGGCCTTTACTTATCTTCGTACAATAAAAAAAATGTACACTTAAACAAGAGTAAATATGAGTTAATAGGTTCTGCGCATAGCATTAAAGAAATACAAGAGAAGAGCAGGCAGGGTTGCAAAACTGTAATTTTATCCAGATTATTTAAAACTGATTACAAATACAAAAAAGGCCACCTTGGTATTATAAAAATTAATCTTCTTTCATGTATGACAAGAATTAAATTGGTGTCTCTAGGTGGAATTAGAACAGAAAATATTACTGCATTAAATATGTTAAAATCTAAACATATTGCACTTTTAACTGAGATAAAAAAAAAGCCGGCTAAGATTATTAACCGGCTTTTTTGAATTTGTTATATTCTATTAACTAGAATGCAACAGCAAGATTTATTTGCTTAATTTCTTCTTTTCTGTCTGCTGTGTAATCAGCGTTTTTAGCTTCTCCTGTGATGAATGAAACTGTCATTCCGCCCATTGAGTAACCAGCTGATATACCATCCCACTCTTGCTCTACAGAAGTATCTCCTGCATATCTCTCAACAGATTTTGCTTCACCGTAAGATACTGATAGTGAATCATTTACTGCATAAGCGATTGAGTAATGAGTGTTTGTAGTGTCGGTTTCTGCACCGATAGTTGTAATGCCACCCATGTCTCTATGGTTTTTTTGGTAACCAATAGTTACTGGACCGTAAGCGTAATTTACTCCCGCTGCGTATTCAGTAAGGTCATGTGCACCACCAGTTGTCATGTTTTCAATTTGAGCCGTACCAAGTATAACTGTTACACCGTCTATACCTACTTGTGCCAATGGATTTCCAGAAGCTACTATTTCGTAAGCTGCTGATTTTTCTCCACCAGTATCACCAGATACTGCACCGTCACCAGTTTGATCGCCTGAACCAGCTTTAGGTATGAACATTGAATCAATAGTTATTCCTGAGCCCATTACGTCAGCTAAAGTATATCTAATACCCATTGTTCCATCATTTGTTCCGATGTCATTTAAAGTTCCAGTTCCGTGAGTTGCTTCTTCGAATGCAGTTGGTGTTTTATCATCAACGGCGTCCATAGGAGTTCCTGTAGAATCAAAACCGATTGTTCCAAGACCATTTAATGTAAACATTAATTTAGAGTCATTGGCTGCCATACCTTGGCCTACTGTTTGTTTGTAAGCAACACCTACTCCGTTGTCTAACTCAGTAGAAGCACTTAATGCCCATTCGTTTTCCATACCTAATGGATTACCAGTTTCTTGCGCAGATTTTTGTGTAGACGTTATTTCCATTGTTCCAGTAACTTCTAGAGCTCCTGAAAAAGCAGACGTCGCAACAAAAATGCTAGCTACAGAAGCTAATAGTATTTTTTTTATTGTGTTCATGTTTTTTCCTTGTTTTTGTTTTTAATTACTAATTAAAAGTCCCTAAAAGTACTCTTTTAAGAAATATTATCTATGACATAATTTAGGAATGAGTGTTTTTTGTCTAGGTGTGATATTTATACAACAGCTATAAATATCAATAAAAATGGGGGTTCTTATCACTTCTGTTAAATATTATTACCCTCAATTGACAATATGTAATATGTATTTAATCTCATAATTATATGATGATCAAATTATCAAAAATAACCAATTTATTACTAATCTCTTTAATACTTTTAACCTCTTGCGCGGCACCTAAATGGTTGAAACCCTCAAAAGTTGATACGCGAAAAACTCCCGTTAATGCTAAAGAAAGAGCACAAAAAAATTTAAAAGAAGGTAGGGGGATTAGGCTTGGCGAAATGGCCAAATCTAGAGGAACTAGCTATGAATTCAGCACTTCAAACCCTATGTGGAGAGCATCACTAGAAGTTTTAGATTTCTTACCTTTGAGCACAGTAGACTACTCAGGTGGCATTGTTATAACCGACTGGTACTCGGATAAAAATTCTAAAAATGATTCTATAAAAATAACTGTAAGATTTCTTTCAAATGAAATTAGATCTGACAGTGTTAAAATTATCGTTCACAAAAAAAGTTGTACAAACAATAATGCATGCAGCATAAATCAAGTAGATTCAAAAATTCAAGAAGAACTGAAATCTTCAATACTTAAAAAAGCTGCGTTAATAGACTCGTTACAAAGAAAAAAGTAAAAATAATTATTTAAGAGTTAAAAGATGGAAAGATTTAATTTTCAAGAAATTGAAAAAAAATGGCAAAATAAATGGCTTGCCAAAAAAGTATACAATAATTCAAAAGAAAAATTTTACTGTTTAGAAATGTTTCCATATCCATCTGGTAAAATTCATATGGGCCATGTTAGAAATTACACAATTGGAGATGTCATAGCAAGATATAAAGAAATGAATGGATTTAATGTTTTACACCCAATGGGGTGGGATGCATTTGGTTTGCCTGCAGAAAACGCTGCAAGAGAAAACAATTTAAACCCTAAAGAGTGGACTAAAAAAAATATTTCTGAAATGAAAAGACAGCTTAAAATGCTGGGTCTTTCTATTGATTGGGATCTTGAAATTTCAACTTGTGATGAAAGTTACTTTAAACATCAACAAGAGTTATTCATTGATTTTTATAACCTTGGTTTAGTTTCAAGAAAAGAAGCTTACGTTAACTGGGATCCAGTCGAAAAATCTGTTTTAGCAAATGAGCAGGTAATTGAAGGTAGAGGGTGGAGATCAAACGCTTTAGTGGAAAGAAAAAAATTATATCAATGGTTTTTCAATATTTCAAAATTTTCAGAGGCGCTACTAAAAGATCTAGACTTGCTTAAAGATTGGCCAAATAAAGTCAAATTAATGCAAAAAAATTGGATTGGTAAATCTACAGGATGTGAGATTAATTTTGATTTTTTTGAAGAAAAAAATTCTGAAAAAATAAAAATTTTCACTACGCGTCCAGACACGATATTTGGTGCAACATTTCTTGCTCTTTCCGTCGATCATGGTTTGTCAAAATATTTTGAAGATAATAAGGATTTTATAAATTTCAAAAAAGAATGCTCAAAAATAGGCACAACAGAAGAAGCAATAGCCAACGCGGAAAAGCTTGGTTTTAACTCAGGGTTATTTGTAAAACACCCTTTTGATCATGAAAAAAAAATTCCAGTTTTTTTTTCTAATTTTGTTCTAATAGACTATGGATTCGGAGCAATATTT
>MDTF01005907.1_pt1 | contig 16616 bp, 11 predicted proteins | sample 811191 | NCBI WGS metagenome assembly MDTF01 (sample SAMN05326649, study PRJNA326480) | marine metagenome | isolation source: seawater | place: Southern Ocean | collected 2011 | reverse complement strand
TCTGTAGAAGACTATAACAAGGCCTGTCGTAAAGCGGTCATGAAGTACACAGATGTGTGGAACAAAGTAACCGAAAGTTACGGGTATTGGGTAGACATGGAAGATCCTTATGTTACCTATAAGTCAAAATACATGGAAACTGTGTGGTGGCTATTAAAGCAGATCTATAATAAAGATTTATTATACAAAGGGTATACCATCCAACCATATTCGCCAAAAGCTGGAACCGGTTTAAGTAGCCACGAGTTAAACCAGCCGGGAACCTATCAAGATGTTACAGACACAACGGTAGTGGCACAGTTTAAAGCCGTAGAAAGTTCTTTGCCAGAGTCTCTAAAGGCCTTTGATAACCTTTATTTTATTGCCTGGACAACCACACCCTGGACATTACCAAGTAATACAGCGCTAACTGTTGGCCCTAAGATTGATTATGTAATAGTATCTACCTATAACCAATATACCTTTGACCCAATCCACGTGATTCTTGCAAAGAATTTGGTGGCAAAACAATTTGCAGGAAAATATGAGCAAACCCATGATACTGCGCTACTTTCTAGTTACTCCAAAGAAGACAAGAAAATTCCATTTTTAATAGCTGCAGCATGTAAAGGCGCAGACCTATTGGAGTGCAGGTATGAGCAATTACTTGACTACGCAACCCCTGATGCAGGAGTAGAAAACGCCTTTAGAGTTATTGCAGGAGATTTTGTAACTACAGAAGACGGTACTGGTATTGTTCATACCGCCCCTACTTTTGGCGCAGATGATGCTCTGGTTGCCAAACAAGCAGTTCCAGAAATACCACCAATGTTGGTAAAAGACGCCCATGAAAATCTAGTGCCATTGGTAGACTTGCAAGGAAAGTTTAGACAAGAAATGCGAGAATTTGCCGGGAAATACGTAAAAAACGAATATTATAATGACGGTGAAGCTCCAGATAAATCTGTAGATGTAGAACTTGCCATTAAGTTAAAAATTGAAAACAAAGCCTTTAAAGTCGAGAAATATGTGCACAGTTATCCTAACTGCTGGCGCACAGACAAACCTATTTTGTATTACCCACTAGACTCTTGGTTTATTAAAGTGACGAGTTTTAAAGACCGTATGCACGCCTTAAATAAAACCATAAACTGGAAGCCAAAGTCAACAGGAGAAGGGCGTTTTGGAAACTGGTTAGCCAATGCTAACGACTGGAATTTATCGCGATCTCGTTATTGGGGAATCCCTTTGCCACTATGGCGTACAGAGGATGGTACAGAAGAGATAATAGTTGGTAGTATACAAGAGCTTAAAGCCGAAATGTTAAAAGCAGTTACTGCAGGGGTTCTAGAAAGTGATATTTATGAAGACTTTGTTGTGGGTGATTTTTCTGAAGAAAATTACAACAAAGTAGATCTTCATAAAAATATTGTAGATAAAATTACATTGGTCTCTGCTAGCGGAAAACCAATGCAGCGAGAAGCAGATTTAATTGATGTTTGGTTTGACTCTGGAAGTATGCCTTATGCCCAATGGCATTACCCATTTGAAAACAAAGAAAAAGTAGAACAAACTTGGCGTAAAGCAGATTTTATTGCAGAAGGCGTAGATCAAACTCGTGGATGGTTTTACACACTACACGCTATTGCTACCATGATCTTTGATGATGTAGCTTATAAAAATGTAGTTAGTAATGGCCTGGTACTAGACAAAAACGGACAAAAAATGTCTAAGCGTCTAGGAAATGCTACAGACCCATTTGAAACCTTAAAAAAATATGGCCCAGATGCAACGCGCTGGTACATGATAAGCAACGCCAACCCCTGGGACAATCTTAAGTTTGATGTCGCCGGTATTGGTGAGGTGCGCAACAAGTTTTTTGGCACCCTATATAACACCTATAACTTCTTTGCATTGTACGCTAACCTTGATGGGTTTACTTACAGTGAACAAGACATTCCCTCAGAAAAACGCCCAGAGATTGATCGTTGGGTGTTAAGTGAGCTTAACACCCTTATTATAACGGTAGACGAGGCCTTCACAAGTTATGAGCCCACCAAGGCCGCAAGAGCTATACAAAATTTTGTGGGTGAAAACTTAAGCAACTGGTTTGTTCGTTTGAGTAGAAGACGTTACTGGAAAGGAAGCTATGCAGAAGATAAGATCTCTGCCTACCAAACGTTGTATACCTGCTTGGAGACTGTCGCCAAATTGGGCGCACCAATAGCACCTTTCTTTATGGATAGGTTGTATAAGGATTTAGTGGCTGTTGTAGCAAAACAGGACGCTAAAAACTCGGTGCATTTAACCGATTTCCCTTTAGCAGACAAGACTTTAATTGATAGCGCTTTGGAGGCTAGAATGCAAAAAGCTCAAACTATATCTTCTTTGGTTCTATCATTAAGACAAAGAGAGAAAATTAAAGTACGCCAACCACTACAAAAAATAATGGTGCCTGTTTTAGATGAAATGGCTAGAAAAGAAATTGAAGCCGTAAGCAATTTAATTAAGAGCGAGGTAAACGTGAAGGAAATTGAACTTATTGATGAAGGCTCGGGGATATTGGTAAAACAAATCAAGCCAGACTTTAAAAAGTTAGGCCCTCGCTTTGGAAAAGATATGAAGGCGGTAGCGGCTGTTATTCAACAGTTCGGTCAACAAGAGATTAATTTGTTAGAAAAAGAAGGTGCGATGCCTATTAACATTTCAGAAAAAAGCACTACATTGACATTGGATGACGTAATTATTAGTTCTCAAGATATTGAGGGGTGGTTAGTCGCCAATAGCGATGGAATTACTGTTGCTTTGGATGTAACTATTTCTGAAACATTAAAAAATGAAGGAATAGCAAGAGAGCTCGTTAACCGTATTCAAAACCTGCGCAAAGATTCAGGTTTTGAAGTAACAGATAGAATTCATGTAAGCTTATTGGTTTCTGAAATATTAGAAACAGCAGTACAGCAAAATTTAGAATACATTAAAGAAGAAACCTTAACAGATACCCTTGAGTTTGAAACCCAAATGAATCACGGTATTGAAATTTCTTTTGATGGTATTGAAACAAAATTGAATATTAACAAATAAACCAAATCCTTATGGCAACTGATGTTAAACATAGATATAATGATGCAGAGTTAGAAGAGTTTAGAGCGCTGATTAAACAAAAAATTGTAGCAGCGCAAGAACAATTAGAACTTATGAAAAGTGCCTATAGAAATGACAGTAATAATGGTACAGATGATACCTCTCCAACATTCAAGGCCTTTGATGAAGGGAGTGAGGTGATGAGCAAAGAAACCTCATCTCAACTAGCAATTCGTCAAGAGAAATTTATTCGTGACCTTAAAAATGCCTTGATTCGTATTGAAAATAAAACCTTCGGTATTTGCCGTGTTACAAAAAAACTAATCAATCCAGAGCGCTTAAAACTAGTGCCGCATGCTACTTTAAGTATAGAAGCAAAGAACATGCAGTAATGCCGTACATATTTTATTATTTAAGAAAGACTTTACGCATCGTAAAGTCTTTTTTTTTGGCGCCTTTAACAGTATTATAGTAGCTGCTCTCTTTTAATGAGCTCCAGTGTAATGGGTCAAATAATAATGTTATTTTTGCGGATGTTATAAAACAACTATGACCTTAAAAAAATCCATACTTCTGATTGTTTTGATCTTATTGCTTGATCAAATTTCAAAAATTTATATCAAAACTACATTTCAACTTCATGAAGAAGTGGGCGTGTTTTCTTGGTTTAGAATCCTATTTGTTGAAAATGACGGTATGGCTTGGGGCGCTAAAATACCAGGGACCTACGGCAAACTAATTCTCACACTATTTAGGCTATTTGCTATTGTTGGTATAGGGTATTGGCTTTGGGATAGCGCTAGAAAAAAGAGCTCAGGAATTTTACTTGCTGCCGTTGCCTTAATTTTTGCTGGTGCCATGGGTAATATTATAGATTCTGTTTTTTATGGAATTATTTTTGACGGTAGTTATGGGAATGTTGCCACTGCGTTTTCTAAAGAACCTTACGGCACCTTATTTCACGGAAAAGTAGTAGATATGTTGTCATTTCCTTTATACAACGGGGTGCTGCCCAGCTGGATGCCTGTTTTTGGGGGTGAGCGCTTCACTTTTTTTGATCCTGTTTTCAATGTAGCTGATGTTGCTATAAGCACAGGTGTTGGGATGCTTGTTGTATTTAATAAAAAAACGTTTCCGAAGTAGTTATTTTAAAGATGCTGTTGTTTTTATAAACCCTAAAAGCTATACACTTTTTTAGGAGTAATACAAAAATGAAGCGGGATATCATGTGCGGTATGAGCAACCGTTTGTTCTGCCTCAAAGAAGGAGACTCCTACAAAACGTGTATTTGGTTTGCACCCTTTCAAAAACCTGTCATAAAAACCTTTTCCATAGCCAATTCTATGCCCCTTTTTATCAAAAGCAAGTAAGGGCACAAACACAACATCTATGCTTGACGCTGTAACCTCTATGCCTTCTTGTGGCTCTGGAATACCAAATTTTGAAACACTAATGTGAGTGTTTTCTTGCAGTAGTATATGCTGCATTATGGTTGTCTTAAAATTTGATTTTGATAAGATGATGCTTTTGTCTTTTCCCTGTAATACATGAAGCAGATAAGAGGTGTCCACCTCTGCTTTGTTTTCTATAGGTAAAAAGATGTGGTAGTTGGTGTGGCCCCAGATGGGTAGCTTTAAGGCCTGGTTTGCAATGGCTAGACTTTGGTCTGCAATAGTAGCCTCGTCAAGGGATGCTCTAAGGGCTCTATAGTGTTTTCTAAGGGCTTGTTTTGTTATCATTGCTGGTGTTTTTATGGGGCTACTTGAGAGGTGTTGCTTTGGGTAGAGATATGGAAAATAGCATCTCCTTGATTTGTAATTGGGGCTTGGTTTATGTTTATAATATACCCATCATTTGGGGCTAATACTTTAAAGCGCATCGTGCCATATGGGTCTGTAATGGTGGCTAAAAACTCACCCTTTTCTACATGTTTATTACAAGGAATTTTAACGTGTAACAAACCGCTTTTTGCGCTCTAATCCATCTGCTGCTATTTATAAAGATAGGGTTTGAGTCTTTTTTAGGCAATTCAAAGCCTATTGTTAACATATTTAAATGGTCTAAAACACGAAGCACACCATCTACGGCTTCTTTGACAATATGCTTGTTGCTGTTAAGTGATTTTCCTCCTTCAAAAAGCAATACCGGAATCCCCATCTTGTGGCAGGTTGATCTGTATGATTTTGAAATATTTCCAGAGAACACCGTAAAAGGGGCGTTAAACACAGAAGACAATTTTAAAAGTAGAAGATTGTTTGGCACTATACGTATTTGCGCAGCATTAAAACGCTGTGCCCCTCCCGTATGAAAATCTAAACAATAGTCTGCAAAAGGCAGGATCTCTTTGGTGAAATGATAGGCTACTCTGCTTGCCAAAGATCCAGTTTTTGTTCCAGGAAAAACACGATTAAGATCGCGTCCATCTGGAAAAGCTCTGTCTGCGTTTAAAAACCCAAAGATGTTCAAAATTGGAATACAAATAGTAGTTCCTGTTTTTGGTTTGTTGATTTTTCTGGCAATAACTTGGCGCACAATCTCTACACCATTAATTTCATCTCCGTGAATACCTCCTGTGATAAGCACCGTAGGACCTGGAGTTTTAGCGCGCTCTATAATTACTGGAATCTCTATTTTAGTTGTTGTATAAAGTTTTGCAAAGCTAAAATTGATGGTTTTGCTTTGGCCCAAGGCTATTTTTTCACCTAGAATAATCATATCTTCATTATGGCTGCTCATTACGTTACATTACGTTCTATAGACTGTATTATTTTTGTTGAAACATCAACACCAGAGGTAGTTTCAATACCCTCTAGTCCTGGGGTTGAGTTTACCTCTAGAACCAGAGGCCCTCTTTTTGAAGTTAATATATCTACGCCACACACATGTAGGCCTATTGTTTTTGCTGTAGCAATGGCGAGTTCTTTTTCTTGTTGAGATAACTGCAAGCTCACCGCACTTCCACCACGATGTAAATTAGACCTAAAATCTCCATCTTTAGATTGCCGTTTCATGGCGGCAACTACCTGCCCATCGATAACAATGGCTCTCAAATCTGTGCCTTGAGATTCTGCGATAAATTCTTGAATTATAAATTTAACATTAGCAGCCTGTAAAGTCTCTGCTGTTGACAAAGCATTTTTAAAGCTTTCACATAAAATAACTCCCTGGCCGTGCGTTCCTTCTAGTATTTTAATGATTACAGGGTTGTTTCCAAAATCTTTTACAAAAGAGCTTAGATATTGCTCAGAGCCTAAGGTGGTTTTAGGCATGGGTATGCCTGCCCCCGCAAGTATTTGAAAACAGGTCCATTTATCTCTAGAGTCTATAATACCTTGTGAACAGGCAACACTATAAACACCCATAGATTCAAAGTGCCTTACAATAGAAGCTCCTTGGTAGGTGTTTGATGCCCCAATTCTTGGAATAATAGCGTCAAGATCATCGACAATTTGATCGTGGTATTGTACAATGGGCTTATTGTTTTGAATCATTAAATTACAAAAAGCAGGATCGATTACTTCTATATCATGATCTTTAGCTTCGCCCGCTTTTAATAGGCTTTGTGTGGAGTATAATAATTCTGCACGGGAAAGAATGGCAATATTCATGTGTCTTAACTTGGTTATTGCAATGTACTAAAAAAAGCGCTTTTTAGACTGATAATTTTTGCAGTCTCCTTGATGTTGTGCCTTAGAGGTGTTCTCAGAAAAGGGTTTTCTTTTTGGTTTTAAATGTGCTTAAAATAATACACTACCTACTGTTTTAGAAAAACCACCTAATTTCACACCACAATACCTACCAATATCACAAAATGCTTTTATCTTTACGGCATGGCACTAGCACCTGTACCTCTTCAAGTTTCTACACTACCAGACACCCCTGGGGTGTACCAGTATTATGATAAAGATGGCGCTTTGTTATACATAGGAAAGGCAAAAAACTAAAAGAAACGCGTTGCCTCCTATTTTAACAAAACACATGAAAATGCGCGTACGCGCATGTTGGTAAAGCGTATTAATGACATAAAGCACATTGTGGTTGCCACTGAGACTGATGCGCTATTGCTTGAAAATAACCTTATAAAAAAATACCAGCCTAAGTATAACGTTTTGCTGAAAGACGATAAAACCTACCCTTGGATTTGTATTAAAAATGAACGCTACCCTCGTGTGTTTTCTACCCGAAGGCTTATCAAGGATGGGAGTGAGTATTTTGGCCCTTACACTAACTTTAAGACAGTACACACCCTATTAGACCTAATAAAGGGACTCTATCCACTGAGAACATGCACCTATGATCTTGCTCATGAAAAAATAAACAATGACAAATACAAAGTGTGCCTAGAATATCATTTAGGAAATTGTCTAGGTCCTTGTGAGAATTTACATTCTGAAATATCCTACAACCAAGCTATTGATGCCATTAGAAACCTTTTAAAAGGGAACTTTAAAGAATCTTTGGGGGGGTTTAAAAACCAAATGAATGAGTATGCGACAGCGCTATTGTTTGAAGATGCTCACCGCGTGAAGGAGAAAATTGAAACGCTAGAGAATTATCAAAGCAAGTCTACAGTGGTTAATCCAAATATTAATAATGTAGATGTGTTTAGTGTTATTAGCGATGAGAGTTATGGCTATGTTAATTTTTTACAACTCTCTTTTGGGTCTATCATTAGGAGCCACACTCTAGAGATAAAGAAAAAACTAGACGAGACAGACGCTCAGCTCTTAGAGCTTTCTGTAGTAGAGTTGCGGCAACGCTTTAACTCTCAGTCTAAAGAGGTGTATGTTCCATTTTCTATTGGTATAGAAGCGGGCGTGAAGCTTCACATTCCAAAATTAGGAGACAAAAAGAAAATTTTGGACCTCTCTACACGTAACGCCAAATATTTTAGGATGGAGCGTTTCAAGCAGGCTAAAATTGTAGACCCTGCTAGACACGCAAATAGAGTTATGGCGCAAATGAAAAAAGATTTACGCCTTACCGAAGAACCACGCCATATAGAATGTTTTGATAATAGTAATATTCAAGGAACAAATCCAGTGGCCGCTTGTGTGGTTTTTAAAGACGGTAAACCAAGTAAAAAAGACTACCGTAAATTCAATATTAAAACGGTTGTGGGTCCCGATGATTTTGCTTCTATGGAAGAAGTGGTTTTTAGAAGATACAAGCGGTTAAAAGAAGAAAACCAACCACTACCCCAGCTCATTATTATAGATGGAGGGAAAGGACAATTATCGTCTTCTTTAAAAGCATTAGATGATTTGGGCTTGAGAGGTAAAATAGCGATCGTAGGAATTGCAAAGAGGCTAGAAGAGTTGTTCTATCCAGATGATCCCATACCTTTGTATTTGGATAAAAAATCTGAAACATTAAAGATTATTCAACAATTAAGAAACGAGGCGCACCGTTTTGGTATTACCTTTCATAGGCAGAAAAGAAGTAAAGAGGCGCTAAACACAGCCTTAGAGACTATTGCTGGTATTGGTGAAAAAACAGTTGTTGACTTATTGCGTGTTTTTAAAAGCACTAAACGAATAGGCGAGGCATCTTTTGAAGATTTAGCCAAGGTAGTAGGCGCAAATAGGGCCAAAAAAATCAGAATACATTTTAACACCACACAGAGCCAAGAAAAAAATTAGTACGTACCTATGAGGCAATTAACACTTTTATTGTTCATCCTTTTTTTTACTCTTGGCCACTCCCAAGGTGTTGACTCTTTGGTAGGAAACAATAAAGACCTCTCTGTAGGTTTGGTGCTTAGTGGTGGTGGCGCAAAAGGCCTTGCTCACATAGGAGTATTAAAAGCTATTGAACAGGCCGGGGTTAGGATAGACTATATTGGGGGCACAAGTACAGGGGCTATCGTAGGGGCGCTTTACGCCTCTGGCTATACAGCCACTCAGCTAGATGAGATGTTTAAAGCGGTAGACTTTAGCAAATTAATACAAGATGAGGTTCCTAGAAGAGCAAAAACCTTTTATGAAAAAGACGAAAGTATAAAATACGCCTTAACGCTCCCCTTTGATGGTTTTAAAATTGCCTTTCCTACAGGGCTCTCTAAAGGACAAAATATATACAACCTCTTTTCAAAATTAACCATGCACGTTAATGACTTTAGAGATTTTAGCAAGCTGCCTATTCCATTTTTTTGTGTAGCAACCAACGCAGAAAACGGTGAAATGGTTTTACTAGAAAATGGCTACTTACCCAGAGCTGTTTCTGCAAGTGGAGCGCTCCCTACTTTGTTTAGCCCTGTGGTTATTGATGACATGATTTTAATAGATGGCGGTGTGGTAAATAACTACCCTGTAGATGAGTTAAGAGCCAAAGGCATTGATATTATTATTGGTGTAGATGTTCAAGATGACAATAAGAAAAAGAAAGACCTTACCTCTGCCTTGGACGTTGTTTTGCAAATAAATAATTACAATACCTACAAGCAAATGGAGGCAAAGAAGAAAAAGACTGACATTTATATAAAACCTAATATAGATATGTTCTATGTGGTGTCTTTTGATGATGCTAATACTATTGTTCAATCTGGTTTAGAGGCTGCGCTTAAGGTTAAAGAAAAACTAGATAGTGTTGCGCAGCAACAGCATAGGCCAATTAAAAGAAAGCCAGTACCCCAAAACAAAGAAGAAATCTTTATCAAACAAATTGTTATTCAAGGAAATAAGCAATACACAGATGCTTATATTTTAGGGAAGTTAAAAATAAAAACTCCAGCAACTGTTCATTTTTCTTCTTTTAATGAAGGTGTAAACAACCTGTCTGCTACAGAGAATTTTGATGATATAGATTATCGTTTCATAAAAGATGCGAGCAATCAATTTACAGTTTCCTTTAAGGTGAGAGAAAGTAGTTCAAACACATTGTTGCGTCTTGGGGTTCATTATGACCCTTTATATAAAACAGCGGCCCTATTAAACGTAACTAGAAAACGGGTGTTAACAAATAATGATATTGCATCCTTAGACGTTATTGTTGGAGATAATTTGAGATATAACTTTAACTACTATATAGATAAAGGGTTTTATTGGAGCCTAGGGTTTAATTCTTCTTATAATTTCTTTGATAAAAACGTATCTCTAGATTTTGTAGAAAATGACCTCAATACCATATCTGGTTTTCCAGTTAATAAAATCGATCTTCAATACAGTGATTTTACCAACCAACTTTATGCAGAGACCTTATTTAATCGTGATTTTTTATTTGGTGCTGGAATAGAGCATAAGTATTTGAAGTATTTATCTGAGACCATTGGTACCGATGTGAATAATGTTCCTAGAACAGTTTTTGAAAACACCAACTATTATAGCGCCCTAGGGTATTTAAAATATGACACCTTTGATAATGTATTTTTTCCTAAAGAGGGTTTTGTGTTTCATGGAGATGCTCAATTCTATTTGTTTTCGGATGGAAGTAATAGAGACTTTGAACCCTTTACAATTTTTAAAGTTAAAGTAGGGCACGCTAAAACTATCTTTGAAAATTTCACTGGGGTCTTTGCATCAGAGGCTGGGTTTAAAATAGGAAGCACAATAACGAAGTCTTTAGATTTTTTCCTTGGCGGGTATGGGTTTAAAGAAATAAACAACATCCTTCCTTTTTATGGTTATGAAGCTCTTAGTTTAAGAGGGAACACCTACTTAAAGGTAAGTTATACACTAGATTATGAAGTTGTAAAGAATCACCACATTAGCTTGTTTACAAATATTGCTAATGTAGATGATGCTCTTTTTGAAAGTGATCAATGGTTAAAAAGAATTCCACACAGTGGTGTTGGAGTAGGTTATGGAATGGATACATTCTTGGGTCCTCTTGAGCTTAAATACGCCTATTCTCCAGAGCGTGAAGTGGGAGAATTATACGTTCGGGTTGGGTTTATATTTTAATAGCTATTCTACAAAGGTTGCTTGCTCAATTCTTACGATATTTGTGTAACACCAAAAATGCATCTATGCCACGTTATCATACTTTAGGTAAAATACCTCATAAAAGACATACGCAATTTCGCAAACCAGATGGATCACTTTACAGTGAACAATTATTTGGCACCATTGGTTTTGATGGCATGTATAGCAACAGTTATCATGTCCATAGACCCACTATGGTAAAGGCTATAAAAAAACAATACAGTGTTGCGCCAAAGATTGCCAAAGAAAACAACATTCAATCATATCGATTTAAAGGCTTCCAGGTTGCGCCAGAAAACGACTATTTAGAAAGCCGTAAAGCAGTATTGACCAATAGTGATTGTACTATTATTTTGGCTGCGCCAAAAGATTCTTTAAAAAATTATTTTTATAAAAACACAGATGCAGATGAGTTGCTTTTTGTTCATAAAGGCTCTGGAAAACTACGCACACATCTAGGAAATTTAGATTTTAAATATGGAGATTATTTGTTAATCCCAAGAGGGATTATCTATCAAATAGATTTTGACACCACAGACAATAGGCTTTTTATAGTGGAGTCTCGCAGGCCAATTTATACCCCTAAGAGATACCGTAATTGGTTGGGGCAGCATCTAGAACACTCGCCATTTTGTGAGCGGGACATTAGGGTGCCTTATGAGTTAGAAACCAATGACGAGAAGGGCGATTTTTTAATTAAAGTTAAAAAGAAAGACGAAATTATAGAAATGGTATATGCCTCACACCCCTTTGATGTAGTGGGGTATGATGGGTATAATTATCCATATGCTTTTTCTATTCATGATTTTGAACCTATAACAGGACGTATTCACCAACCCCCACCAGTACATCAAACCTTCGAGACTGACGCTTTTGTAGTCTGTTCCTTTTGTCCTCGCTTGTATGATTACCACCCACTAAGCATACCAGCTCCTTATAACCACAGCAATATAGATAGTGATGAGGTGCTGTATTATGTCGACGGTGATTTTATGAGTAGAAATGATATTGATGCAGGACACATTTCACTACATCCAGCGGGAATTCCTCATGGACCCCACCCAGGTGCGGCAGAACGAAGTATCGGTAAAAAAGGCAGCAATGAGCTAGCGGTAATGGTAGATACTTTTAAACCATTAATGGTAACACAGGAGGCTATGAAAATTGCCGACGAAGACTATTTTAAAAGTTGGCTTTAAGGTTTTTTCCGTACAAAGCCACACACTAAATATGTTTAAAACAGATTTAAAATTTCAGAAATAAAAATGGAACAACTTTTGTGTTTAACTAGGTATACCTCTTAAGTATACTTTATGAAAAAGACGATATTATTAATAGCATTGCTGCTGTCAAGCTTTGCCTCTGCTCAAATAAAAGCCTATGGCGATGGAGAGTGGTTTAAGTTTAGGATACATTATGGGCCCATCACAGCAGGATATGCTACATTAAAAGTAGAGGATGCTGTGCTTTATGACAAACAAGTATATCATGTGCAAGGAGAAGGTCACACCACAGGCATCACAAAATTGCTTTTTAATGTAGACGACTATTATCAGTCTTACATAGATAAAGAACTAAATATTCCATACCGTTTTATTCGTAAGATTGATGAGGGTGGATATACAAAAGATCTAGAAATAGATTTTAATCATGACTCCCAAAAAGCTACGATTACCAATCATAAATACAATACCGTAAAAGAGGTTTTTCTTGAAGAGAATGTACAAGACATGGTTTCTTCTTTTTATTCTTTGCGCAACACGCTAGACACCCAAAATATTCAAGAAGGGGACGTGTTTGATATGAATATGTTTTTTGATCGGGGCAATTATAAATTCAGGCTTAAATTTTTGGGTAGAGAAACCTTAAAAACTACCTTTGGCAAAGTCCCTACCATGATTTTTAGACCTTATGTAGAGGCGGGGCGTGTTTTTGAAGAAGAGGAAAGCTTAACCGTTTGGGTTACAGATGACGATAATAAAATGCCTATTGTTATAAAAGCAGATTTAGCCATAGGCTCTTTAAAAGCAACATTAATAGAATACAAGGGGCTTAAACACCAGTTTAAAATTATTAGAGAATAACACGCACATACTTATGGAGCTAACATCATCTACCAAAGAATTGTTACAACAACTTGAAGTAAAGTTTGGAGCAATAGGTCAAAAGCTAGACACTCACCTTGAAGGGCTTTTGCATAACACCCCAATTACATATTGGGATTACATACAAACAGATGCACTATTAGCACTACAAACACAGCGCACCAACCTGCCAGATGAAATGGTGTTTATCATGTATCATCAAGTAAATGAACTTTTGTTTAAGATGATTCTTTGGGAAATTGAGCAGGTTTCTAAAAACACAGAACTCACCGCTGCCTTCTTTTCTGAAAAGTTAATGCGCGTGAGCCGTTACTTTGATATGCTTACCTCTTCTTTCAATATCATGCGTGAAGGAATGGATAGAGCTCAATACATGAAATTTAGAACCACACTTACACCTGCAAGTGGTTTTCAAAGCGCACAGTATAGAAAAATAGAATTTGCATCTACAGATTTAATAAATCTAATAGATGCCAGGTTTAGAGACACGATAGACAGAAACACTTCTTATGAGCATGCGCTGGACCACTTATACTGGCAGGCTGCTGGTAAAGATTTCAAGACAGGAGAGAAATCGTATTTATTATCTTCCTTTGAAGAAAGATATCGCTCAGAATTTATAGATTTCACCCAAGAGTATAACACTATAAATTTATATGCAAAATTTAAGGGGCTACCTCAAGATGTTAAACAAGACCCGGCCTTAATAAAAGCATTACGCCATTTTGATTACACCGTAAACATTACATGGGTGATGGCTCATTACAACGCTGCAAGGTATTATATTGGAGGCAGTGATGATCAAGAAGCCCTAGAGGCTACTGGAGGCAGTGACTGGACAAAATACATGCTTCCAAAATATCAACGCCGCATCTTTTTTCCTGAAGTATGGAGCGAGCAAGAATTAGCAGATTGGGGAAAGAATGTTTAACATACATAACGTAAAAACCGTGTCATTGAAAACAGCACCCTACTATCTTGCGCTTCTATTGATTTGTTTTGCTTGTGCCGACCAAGACAACAAGCAAGGTTCAAATCAACAAACAGAGATCGTCAAAGACACCATAGCATATGGCTATAATTTAAACCAGTTTAATGTCTTGCGAGACACCATTAAAAATGGAGATACCTTTGGAGCTATTCTAAACGATCATGGTATTACTAATAAAAAAATATTTACGGTAGCTACCAAATTTAGAGACAGTTTTGATGTGCGACGCATGGTGGTTGGAAAGCCTTATCTATTGCTGAAATCAAGAGATACGCTTAACACTACGCAAGTTTTTATTTATCAAAAAAATAAAATAGACTACGCTGTTGTAGATTTTCGAGACACGTTAACCGTCTTCACTAAAAGTAAACCTGTTACTTATCTAGAAAAGCAAGCATCTGGAATTATACAGAGTTCACTTTATCTCACCATGGAAGAAAACAACCTAAGCCCTGTAATGACAGACAAGCTGGCAAATATTTATGCATGGACGGTTAACTTCTTTAAAATTCAAAAGGGAGATCGTTTCAAAGTGATTTATACTGAAAAATTTATTGACGACACTATTTCTGCAGGTATTCATAGAATTAAAGCTTCTTTCTTTGAGCACAAAGGTGTGCCTCTTTATGCCTTTGGGTATGAAAATGAAAAGCTACCGGCATTAGATTTTTACGATGAAAAAGCTCAAAATCTTAGACGTGCATTTTTAAAAGCACCTGTAAAGTTTAGCCGCATCTCCTCAAAGTATAATCTTAAAAGAAGGATAAAATACTATGGGTATAAACTACGCCCCCATAAAGGAACAGACTTCTCTGCCAACATTGGGGCTCCAATTTTAGCAACAGCAGATGGAACCGTTACCAAAGCAGAACGAAAAGGCGGCAATGGCATTTATGTAAAAATTAGGCACAACAGCACCTATGAGACACAGTATTTACACATGAAGAAATACAACGTGCGTGTTGGAGACTTTGTAAGACAAGGAGACGTAATAGGTTGGGTAGGAATGACAGGTAATTCTGGCGGCCCACATGTTTGTTATCGTTTTTGGAAGAACGGGACGCAAGTAGACCCTTTTAAACAAGATTTGCCTGCGTCAAAACCACTTTCTAGTGCATTTCATGAAGATTACTTCTCTCAGATAAAATCTATTAAAGCACAAATAGATAGAATAGAATACTAACATAAAGTGTTGATAACCTTGTTATTAATTATTCTCAATTCCATGATTTACATACTGTAATTAAACGTACTTTTATTTTAAAGTTGCCTGATCGTTTTCTTAACTCTAGAAATAGGAGAATTATACAATTTGGCGTACTTTTGGAAAAAAATTTTATTCATTAAAAACAAACACATGAAAAAACTTTTACTTTTATTAGTATTACTAGGCGGGTTTACTGCCTTTGGACAGGGTACCGTTTCTGGGACTCTAATGGATACCGATCTTGGCGGCCCGCTTCCCGGAGCGAACGTTATTGAAGCAGGAACAAGCAACGGAGTTGTTACAGACTTTGATGGTAACTTTAGTATTACGGTAGCTAGAAACCAAGGATCACTTGAGCTTAGTTATGTTGGATACGAAACAAAAATAATTTCTTACACATTATCTGGAGAAACTCTTGTATTGGGATCTATTTCAGTAAACCAAGCAGCTGCACCTTTAGATGAGGTAATTCTTATTGGTTCTGGTGTAATTCAAGTAGCAGAGGGAAGAAGAACTCCTGTTGCAGTTTCTACCATTAGAGCTGAAGAGATTTCTACAAAAGCATCTGGTAATGTTGAATTTACTGAGGCAATGAAAAACACACCATCTGTGTATGTAGCAAACCAGGGTTCTGGTTTTGGAGATAGCCAAATATTTTTACGTGGTTTTGACGATACAAACACAGCGTTCTTATTAAATGGTCAGCCAATTAATGGTCAGGAAGATGGAAAAATGTACTGGTCAAACTGGTCTGGTATGAGTGATGTTGCAAATGCAGTACAAGTACAAAGAGGTTTAGGAGCATCAAAGCTTGCTATTTCTTCTGTTGGTGGTACGGTAAACATTGTTTCAAAAACTACAGATAGAAAAGAAGGTGGTTTTGTGCGTTTCTTAGGAGGTAACGATAGTTACGTTAAAGGGACAATGAACTATAACTCTGGAATGAGTGAAAGTGGATGGGGATTCTCAGTATTATTAGACCACTGGCAAGGATACAGAAAATTTGCTGAAGGTACAGCAGGTGGTGGACAAACCTACATGATCTCTGTTGGGTACAAAGCAAGTGATAAAAGTGTATTTAACTTCTTACTTACAGGAGCACCACAATTTCATGATCAAAACTTCTCTCAAAACAGAAGTGTTTATGAGCAATACGGAAATAAGTACAATCCAAATTCTGGATTCTTAGACGGAGAGCGTTACACAGAAAGACGTAACTATTACCATAAGCCAGTTGCTAACTTAAACTGGGATTATGAAATCAATGACAAAGTAGATCTTTCTGCAGTATTATATGCTTCTTGGGGCCGCGGTGGTGGTACAGGAGG
>MDTF01001349.1_pt1 | contig 16618 bp, 15 predicted proteins | sample 811191 | NCBI WGS metagenome assembly MDTF01 (sample SAMN05326649, study PRJNA326480) | marine metagenome | isolation source: seawater | place: Southern Ocean | collected 2011 | reverse complement strand
GTGGATTTAGCTATTGGAGATTTTTTAATCTCTAATGGCTTATTAAATGATGAAAAAATTAAATCAAGAAATGTATTAAAATTTTCTAGAACAGTAATACTTGATAAATTAAAAATTAATGATTATATTAGTCTTTATTTACAAAGACCCAATAAGTACCCATTGTTTACATTGTCATGGGGCCGTTTATTTAAGGCATCCATCATTAAGGAACATAAATTATTTTTCAACGAAAAGTTGTGGCATTTTGAAGATGTCGATTTTAATTTTAGATATTTAATTTGGGTTGATAAGATCTCTTTTGTTAAAAAGAATATTATAAATCACACAGTTGGTAATAGCACTTTAAGAATGCGTTTACAAAAAGATCAAAGTAATTTTTTTGGGTTTCAACAAGCTCTCACGAATATAGGTCTTTATTTAGAAAAGATGAAACTTAATAAGAATATAAGTCATAATATTTCACATACATATGTTTACTATACAATCATTCAGCTGATACGCCTTGGTTTTCAATACAATAAGAATAATAAAAAAATAATACTTAAATTAATTCGTCAGTGCATTAGCGATACAACACTCCAAAAAAACCTTCATTATTACACTCCATTTGTTGGTGATAGCAAAATAATTCCATTTCTTATAAAAATAAAACAGCCATTACTCCTTCTTTATATTTGTAGAATTAAGGGAATGATGAGATATAAAAATAGATAACAGTAAGTAAAAAAACCCCAATGTTGTTATAATTTAAAAATGAGCTCATTGCTGATAAAAACAAAGAAAGAATTAATTAAGAAGTTAAGTTCCGTAAAGGAACCCATAGTAATTTATGGGGCTGGAGTGTCTGGCCAAGTATTGCTATTGGCATGCACGAAAGCTGGGGTTAAAATTGCCTCTTTTTGTGATAATAATATTAAGAAAAAAGGCAACACTTTAAATAGCTTAGAAATTATTCATACCGATGATATTAAAAATAGACATCCGGAAGCAATTTTTTTAATATCCTCATCAGATATAAATGATATAAATGATCATCTAGTTGATTATGGATATTTAAAAACTAACTTACATCCAGGAGGCTTAATTCTTAAAGGCTTTGATTTTAGTGATTTTAAGACTCACTATGAACCTTATAATGATGAAGATAAAGATAAAGGATTTGTTGAGTTTGCAATTTCGAGCACAATTGAATGCCACGATGGATATTTAGACACCAAAAAAGTTTTTATGAGAAGTGTTGATATTGTTGTAACTGAGAAATGCACAATGAAGTGTGTGGACTGTTCTAATTTAATGCAGTTTTTCGAAAAACCTAAAAGTTATGAGATTGAAGAGATGGAAAAAGCAATAGAATTACTTTGCTTGTACTCTGATCAAATATTTGAATTTAGAGTTATTGGCGGCGAACCATTTGTAAATAAGAAGGTTCATAATGTAATTGAGAAACTAATATCAGAGCGAAAAGTAAAAAGAATTGTTATTTATACCAACGGAAATGTAATCCCAAGAGCAAATCAAATTGAATGCTTAAGACATGAAAAAGTTCTTATGAATATTACTGATTATTCTAGATCTGGTGAAAAATTTGAAGATCAATATACAAAAAAATTATCTAGATTTGTAAGAACTACAGATAAACTTGAGCAACTTTGTATCGATAATAAAATTGATTACCGTCGACATCCACCAGAAAATTGGACAGATTGTGGGCGCATAGAAAACTTTAATAGAACATTGGAGGAAAATCAAAGAGTATTTGATGAGTGTTGTTGCAAAAATCTTATTACATTATCAAAAAATGAATTACATCGTTGTCCTTTTTCCGCTCAGATAACAAGGTTGGGTGTATGTGATGAAAAAGAAGATTATATTGATTTAACAGAGCACTCAGACCTAATTAGAAATCGTAAAAAACTTAAAAGTTTATTGGATGATAAGAGTAGCCTTAAAGCCTGCAATTTTTGCCCAGGGAGGGCACTTCATGATTCACAGATAATCCCTGCAAAACAAATAAAAACACCACTTTCCTATACACGTAATATTCAATTTAAGTAATACTTATATGACTTACAATCAAAAATTATTCAAGAAAAAAAACCCAATAAAGTCATATTTAAATTTAAATAAAATTTTAAATTTTTATCTTGATTGGCTTAAAGATGATGAGCAAAAAAATAACCCTCTTGAAGTAAAAAAAATAATGGAATCTGATTTAGTCAAAGTTATTTTAGGACTATTTTGGATTGATAAAGATGTTGATGATATTGGCCAGCTTCAAGCTAATAGATATTTTATGAATGCTTTAGATGTTAAATCTTTACCATCGCCTGAAATGTGTAATAATTTTGCAGCAAAAAATGATATTAAAGAATTTTATTTATCCCCAAATCACAATTTAGGCATCAACAATTACGAAAATTTGAAAAACTTAGCCTTAAATATATTAAATAAATTTAATTCAGATGTCGAATTAATTCCAGTGCCAGATAAAAAATGGGGACCTGAGAAAAAGAAATATTTTGAAGAGCATGGGTACGTAATTATTCATGATGTAATGACCCCCTCAGAATGCGATAACTATAGAGAGATTGCCTTAAATATTGCGCAAGAAGAAAAAGAACAAAAACTAGGATTTTTTTACGGTTATAAAAATACATTTCAAAGAGTTTATAATTTAGTAAACAAATCTTTAGATCTTGGACGGCTATTAACTCAACCTATAGTTCACCAAATAATGAATGACCTATTTGATAGGGACACATTCCATGAAAAATACTTGCTTTGCAGCTACCACCTTAATATAGTGCCATCACAAGGTCAGGAGCAAAAATTTCATCTAGATGCAAAAGTTCCTGACCCACTTCCACCATGGTTGATAAGGGCAAATTTGAGCTATATTGTTGAATCACATAACGACGATAATGGGGCATTATTAGTCTTACCTGGATCACATAAATTTTTAAGACAACCACATCGATCCGATGAGAAAATATACAACAAAGACTTAATAAAATTGACTGCTCCCAAGGGTTCTTTAATTATTTGGAACGGTCATTTATGGCACAAATCTGGCGAGAATAAAACCAAAAAAGAAAGAACTGGTCTTTTGGCTTGTTTTTCAGCAAGTCATTTGTTGGAAGTGGCAATGGAGGAGAATCATGCATTAATCATTGATAGTGAAAATTCAAAATATTTTTCTGCTGATCTAAAAAGATTGCTTATGTTTGATCATGGAATTAAGGAGGGAGCAAGGATTAAATCGAAGTATTTTATGCCTAAAAAATAATTAAATAATTACTTGTGATTGAGTTGTTATTGGTATTTTTTATAAAGTAAATTTAGCAGTTTTTAAAATTGCATCCTCAAGAGATGTCCATTCCTTTACTTTAAGTGCCCCTCTAATTTTTGCTGTATTTGGAAGATATATATCTCTTTTAAAATTACCTTCATGGGTTTCATTTTCTTGGATAATAATTTTCTTAGAGGGATCAATAAGGTCTCTTACCATATTTGCTAATTCAATAATCTGTATTCGTCTTTCAGATCCGACATTAAAAACACCTTCTTCCTTCCCAACAAGAAGCTTTATAAGCCAAATTAAAGTATCTGATATATAAAGGTAAGATCGATATGGTGAACCATTACCATTAATTATAATTTCATCCTTAAAAATAGCATCATTAATAAAATTTCCAATAGCATAATGAATATTTAATGGTAAATATGGCCCAACAAATGAAAAGCATCTAGCAATCTTAAAATTAATATTATTTTTTAAGCTCAAATTAGAAATTATATCCTCCGCAAGAATTTTCCCCTTGGCTAACCCATTTCTTTTTTCTAAATCTAAAGAATGACTTGTATAACTTTCATCTATCATATCCTTTGATGATGGGCCATAAACAACACCCGATGAAGTAAACAAAATTTTAGAAATATTATTTTTTACTGCAATTTCCATAATATTTTTTGTACCATTAAATAAGGTTTTGGTTTTGTTATTGTCTGTCTCGCCATTAAACGTTTCTGAAGCTGATGTTGCAGCCATATGCAATAAAAAATCAAATTTATGGGTAATTTTTTTAAGATCTAAAATATCCATTTGAATAATTTTTAGAAGTTTATTATCTTTATGATGAGGATTTTCTAAGAAAAATTTATTTTCATCCCTTGTTATTATAGTAGTTAAAATATTTGTATTATAATTTTTGTTAGTATATAAAATTAACTCTAGAAACCATTTTCCAAAAAACCCAGTTCCTCCTGTAATTAAAAGTGACTTATTTGATAGTAAATTAAATTCATTTTTACATTTATTAAAAATAAAATTTAAATCAGATTCAATATCATATTTAATCATTATTATTTCCATTAATAAATGATTCATAGGAGGCTTGAGGTTTAATGAGATTTACAGGAGATTTATCATGCCAAGACCATTGACCATTTTGGGGCTCACCCTGATTATATTTTCTGCTTATATTAGGCTCACTTTCTGGCCAGCATTCATAAAGAAATGATATGAAGTGACCTCTTACATCTCTATTTTTAGAAAATAATTCTTTTATGGTTATGGGGTCTTTGGTGTGAGTAACAGAAATACCTAACTCAGATTCTGCAACTTTAAGAATTCTAGAAGAAAAAGTTTCTTTAAACCTTATAATTCCACCTGGAAGATGCCAGCCGGGACCATAGTATTTATCATCTCTCCATGTCAATAATGTTTGTTTCTTCTTATTTCTAATTAATAGGTCGACATTTGCCATTGGAGTTATGGAGCTAGCAAAATAAAATAATTCTTCAGGTAGCCCATCCCGTGGATTCGAAATCATTCCTTTAATTTTTTTTAAGTACGATTCTAATATTTTACTCACTCAATAATCTCAAGATGATTTTCGCGAACAATTGCAATATTCTTAATAAATCTATATTTTTTCAATATTATTTTCCTCACCTCATCAGAATAACCAGCTGCGATAATAATTACTACATCAGGCTTCTTATTATTTAATTGCTCTGGTGATTCAATTTTGATATTAGTTCCAGAGGTATATTTATTTTGTTTAAAATCTGCAGAGTCTACTATATAGCTTATATCTCTCTCTATTCCTGACAAAGATATAATAGCTAATGACTGATGACCAGCTCCCCATATAACAATATTTTTATTATCAAAATTTCTAATATAGTTAGTTAATTCTTTATTCAATGAATTAAAGCTTTCTTTAAAGTTGTTAGGTTGAAGGCGGGTTCTTTTCTTAACTTCAACAGATAAAATATAATCATGCCAAATAGTTTTGATTGAGGTGATTTCAAACCCATTGTTTTGCAAGAGTTGTGAAAGTGAACTCTTATCGAAATAAAAAATATGGTCAGTAATAAATTCTGTATAAAGCCCTTTTTTTTGAATCATTTCAAAGTTAGGTACTTCAATAATTCCATATGCCTCTTCTGCTAACAAATCCCATAAGATACTTAATGCTTCAGAGGGGTTAGGCCAATGCTCCATAAAGCTAAAGATACCAAATGCATCATAGTTATGTTGCTGATGATCTTGAATCACTAAATCATTATCTAAATAACCTTTGCTTACTTCTAAATTTTTTGTTTTACACACAGCTACATTTATATCAGAATATTCCAAGCCAAATACTTTTTTGATGCCAATTTTTTTTATAATTTCTAGGTAATCCCCAGCACCACAACCAATTTCAATATATTTTTTATTAGTTAGATTATTTAACTCCACCCATTCTTTAAATTGTTTTATTCTAAATTCTTCCATTTCTTTTGAAACAGATACTGCTCGAATTACTTCTTTATAATATGAAACAGGAGGTAATATATGCTGAACTAGATTGCATTTTGTACATTGGTAAATATCAAGATTGACACTATTATTTTTTTGATCAGGATCGTTATGAAAATTTTGTGCAGAAAGAGGAGAGTTCTTGTAACTTAGAAGAGGGGGGATGAATAACTTCCCATCACATGCTTTACATTTAGTTTCAGACTTCATTTAATTCTTAATTTTCTCAGAGACTGGATCAAGTGGATAAAGCATTTCAGCTCTTAATTGATCTCTTGATAATAGTGGGGACATATCCTCTAAAGGCATCGATAACATTGAGCCATTCTTTTGTGGTATGGCGGCAGACTTTGGCCATAAAACATCATCTGATTTTAAAGAAATATCGCACACGATTGATTTTTTACTTTTTAGAACTTTAGTTACCCCATCAACTAAACCATTTAAATTTTTTACCTTAACAGTACTAATACCAATCGAATTAAATATTTTAGATATATCAGGTAAAAATAAATTTGATTTTGGGTCAGTCGCAATATATCTTTCATTAAAATAATTTTTTTGAGTATTTCGGATTGATGCGTAACCATTATTATTAAGGATGAATAATTTAAATGGTTTCTTAGATATTTTTAGTGTCAAAATTTCTTGAAGGTTCATTAAGAAGCTACCATCACTTTCAATGCATATCACTTCTTTATATTTATTAGAATTTAAAGCGCCAATCAATGCAGGTATTCCATATCCCATGGCACCCAATCCTGAGGTCAAAAAGATCCTTTGACCCGGTTTATTTCTGTATGCCATATAAAAAGATTCAATAGCTAAGCCTGAGCTTCCTGTAACGATTAAAGAGTTTTTTGGTAGGTGATCTGAAAAAACATCAACTAATTGAAGGTGGCTAATTTTTTTATGTTTAGTAAAATTTCCCCCATCATTAATTGCATATCTTTTTTTCCAATCATTACATTTATTTATCCAATCAGAAAAACTTTTTATTACACTTTTAGCTGCCGTTTTATTTAGATTTTCTATAAATAACTTTGCATCTAAATTAATCTTAAAATAAATTTTCATTTTAAATTTATTTAATTCATTTAAATCAATATCTATAATTATTTTTTTAGCATTTTTAGCAAAGTTTTTTGGGTTGTACGCGGTAACAACATTATCTAGTCTTGCTCCTATTGAGATTAGCAAATCAGAATTTTGAATTGCAAAATTTGGGGCTCTAAGAGCAACGGAGCCAGGTTTCCCAATGTTTAATTTGCTTGAATTTTCTAACAAATCCATCGCATTCCATGTTGTAACAACAGGTATTTTTAATATTTTGCACATTTTTGTAAAATCTTTAGATGCTTTAGATAATCTAACACCATGGCCAGCCAAAATAATAGGCCTTTTTGAAGAATTAATTAAAGTGATAATTTCATCATATTTATTAAATAACTTAACAGAATCTTTGTTATTAGATCGCTTTTTAAATCCAAGAAGTTTACTTGGCTGTATGGGCGCAGCTTGAATATCAAGTGGTATATCTATCCAAACAGGGCCTTTTCGACCTGTTGTTGCCAAATGGTAGGCTTTTTCTAGTTCTAATCTAATTTTTTTTGGGTTTTTAATCGTTGTAGCATACTTAGTAATTGATTTTACAATTGTTACAATGTCGACTTCTTGAGGACCCATCTGCCTGACTCCTGTTTTCCCTTTTAAATCTGATCTTTTAACTTGACCAGAAATAATCATTAATGGAACAGACTCTATCCAAGCACCGGCAACTCCAGTTATGGCATTAGTTGAACCAGGACCAGTTGTGACAACAGCAACCCCAATATTTTCAGTTACTCTTGAATATGCTTCTGCAGAAATTGATGAAGCTTGTTCGTTATGGTTTGCAACGTAATCTAAATCTTTTTTGCATTGAATAGCATCATTTAAAAACATAGCACCACCACCAGGGACCATGAATACACAATCTACTCCAATTTTTTTGATAAAGGATGCTACAAAATCTGCAACTCGAATTTTTTGCATATAGATTTACTGACTATTATAAATTTTTATAAAAATTTATAATAGTTTTCCTATTTTTATTTTGAGTTATTTTATCATCCACATAGTAAGAGTCCTCTTTGGTATGAGTGTCAGATATTTCTTCTACAATAGATCCTTTTTTGCTTGAGAATTTATGTATCACTCCTTTTTCAATTGTAACAATTTCCCCTAATCCCATTTCAATATCTTTATCATTAATAGATAGAGTCAAGTCTCCATATACCAGCAGGAATGATTCTTCTTTTTTCTTATGATATTGAGCTGGATGCACTTGACCAGGCAAGGAGATCAATAATTTTTTACAATATGCGCGGTTGATTAAAGTAAAAATAACCATTCCGTATTCATTAAATTTTTCTAGGCCATAATGATGTGATATTTCCATTTGAATTGCAGATGGTAGTTTTATTTCCGCAGCCGCTATTATTTTATTAACTTTCTTTGTAATTTCCTCTAATATCAATCTATGATAAGAAATAGAAGAATTATTTTTTGCGACAGGCTCATCTTTTTTTATTTCAGTTTTTGCTTTGAATGAAGAATATTTAGAATAGTCATTAGCAGTGTATTGATTTTTTTTAGGGGGAAATGCAAAGTAAATATCTTTACTTAGAATAATATCCCCTTTGTTGATTTTCTTCTTAGCAAAAATACCCCTTCTTAATGCATGCAAACTTTCTTGTTCAGAATTGTTTATAACGCTTCTTTTATCTCCTTCTCCACAAACTTTCATTGCATTAGATAATGAGTTTAACCATTGTTCAAATTGATCAGGACTAACTGAATATTTATTAATCGGATATTTCTCTGTTGGAAGAGCCACATGTTTTTCAAATATTTTTGCTCCTTTCGCAACTGCCATTGAAACAAAATTAAAATTATTCGGATCTTCATGTGTTGAATAACCGATAGTCGTATCTGGATAGCGATTTCGAAGATAATCAATTTGAGATAAATTTAATCTTTCATCTTTTGTTGGATACTCAGCAACGCAATGCATGATTGCAAATTCTTTTTTTCTATTTTTAAAGAATGAGATAACATTATCAATATCAGTTTCTGACGCCCCTGCAGTGGAAGCAATAATTGGTTTATTGATATTAACCATATCTTCTAGAAGCGGCCAGTCTGTAAAAGAACAACTAGCAACTTTAAGAATATCTATATCTTGTTTTAATATTAATTTTAAAGAGTTATTATCAAATGGTGTAACCATCGATTGGTAACCATTAGATTGAATCTTTTGAACTAATTTATTGAAATTACTTTCAGTAAGTTTAGTTTCAGAAAATCTTTTTACATAATGATTATTTAGATCATTTTGCACAGATTTATGTATAAAAGTTTCAAGATCTCTATATTGCATTTTAAAAGCGAAATTAAGATGTTTAAATTTATTGCAAATTTTTGAAAAGGTATCAATTAGATTGACCCCATGGTTTACATCTCCCATATGATTATTTGCTATTTCAAGAACAATTAAATCTTTTAATTTATTATGCATCTTTAAAAATAATCCTATTTAAATATATCTTTAACCAATTACGTTTAAAAGTTTACTCGTTCTGATTCAACAACTAGCGGCATATTTCGAATTCTGCTGTGAATTGTACCAATATATTCACCAATTAAACCTAGAAAAAACATTTGAATTGATCCAAAAAAGAACAAACCGATTAATAATGGTGCTACACCTGCATCGAATGTGGTCCAAAAGAATAATTTTAAGAATACATAACTCATAGCAAGAACAAAGCTTAAAACAGACAAAATAAATCCAAATATAGACAAGAGTCTTATTGGAAATTTTGAATGATTAGTAATACCTAACATAGCTGTTTCATATAGGTTATAGAAACGACTATCAGTTGAAACCCCCTTTGTTCTTTTCAATTGCTTAAAATACACATTGCCAATTGGAAAGCCAATTTCTACTAAAGCCCCTCGAAAAAAGGGAATTGGATCCGATGTATCTTTAAAATAATTAATTACATCAGAATCAATTAGGCCACTCCCAGTAGCATTTGCAATTGGGGGAACCTCTGAAATATTTGTTAAAAGTCGATAATATAGCTTTCTGAAGGCGAATATAGATTTTGATTCTTCGCTTTCTTTTTTTACAAGAACAACTATTTTAAATCCTTCTTCCCATTTTTTTATTATATCGGTGATAATTTCTGGGGGGTCTTGAAGATCTGATGCAATGTGAATACATGCATCTGACGAGACCTGCTTCAGTCCATGCATATGCGAACTTTCAGAACCAAAATTTCTTGCATTTACTATTAGCTTAACTTTTTTATTCTTTTTTGCAATCTGCTTAATTTTTTTAACAGATCCGTCACTAGATGCATTATCAACAAATAAATATTCAAAGTTATATTTAGGAATTTTTGCTACTATTTTAGACAAACGACTATATAGTTCATCGATATTATCTTCTTCATTATATGTACAAAGAAGTATGGTTATAATTTTTTTCATTTTTTAAACACCAAATTTTTATTTAATACAAAACTAATTATCGCACTAGGCATTATCATTAATGCCCCAGCAATTTCATAACTTATATTAAAATCATGGATAAAAGAAATTCCAGCAATAGATATAAGGTACAGAAAACCATAAACAAATACAAATTTATAGAAAAGAGCATTGTTTTTTGATTGAAAGACCAATCTTCCTATTGTAAAAAAATTAAATATTATCCCTAGTAATGTAGAAAAAAAAGCTGCAATTGTGAAATAAACATCTAATTGCAGAAGCCCCCAATAAATACCGTAACCAAAAATTGTGTTTATACCTCCAACCACAATAAATTTTAAAGGTATTATTTTTGTTAATATAAATTTGATCAAAATTTGTTATTCATTAAAACTTTTTAGTCTATAAATATCGCCATAAATACTCTTGTAATAAACATCTGGACTGTACGAGATAATGGCTACTCTTTCATATAAATTAGTTCTTGCAATAGCCCTTGTTAAATTCTTAATTCCTGGTAAAACTTGGTTTGTTGGAAAAATTATTGTAGGTTTCTCTTCTTTTAATATACTCACCAATTTATCTTCGTTCCAATTAAGCTGTGCATAAAGCGTTCTCAGCTCTGCCGTTCTGTATGAAGTCGGAAGTAAGCCTGTCAAGGGATATATTACGTGTGCAGATCCAGCCACAGCTAGCGTCGAGTCTTTTTTTGACAATTTTTTAATCATATCAGCTGCAATTAAAAAATTTGATAATCTTATAGTTTCTATTTCACTATAACTATTCTTCCATAAATTATTGTATGCATCTCTTACAGGGTTGTCTTTATAGTAAACATTAATATTTAAGGTTTTGGAGAGGTTTGGATAAACTCCAAAAACACATAAAATAATTGTACCTCCCATTACATATTTTTTTACATTTTTGGATTCATTTAGACTGATATATTTCCAGCCCATTGCTGAAATACCAGCAAGGCCAGGTAAGCAGTTTATAAAGTGGTAATCAAACCCTAGTTTAAATGATGGCTCTATAATTGGTACTAACGCGAGAGCTAACCAGAAATAAAAGCGACCAGTTATAGTTGATTTTTTATCAACTAAGCATAATCTAACAATATATATAGCTGAAACAATAGAAAGTGTTAATCCAAACCAATATGCCTTAATGACTATTAGGCTATATTTAAAAAAGTTTGGAACTAACAGTTCATCAGTAATATCTGCCATTCCACTAACATATCCAATATAAGACTCAATAATAGTTTGTAGCCCACCAGGCCCTCTAAGGTGGATAAGAATAAATAGGGTAGTAAATCCCAGTATTGCTGAGCCAATAAGGTATTTAACAAGCATTTTCCAGCCATAATTAAAAAATATGGCAATTACTCCAACTATATAAAAAATAAGAAATGGCTCTCTTAATAAAACACCAAATGATGCAAGTGCACCGATGGCATAAAAAAGGTTTTGATTTTTCTTACTAATATTTTGTGAGATAAGAAGCGCTAAAAAAAAGACGGCATAAGCAGCCCAAATACTATTTCTGAATCCAAATAGAACAATTGAGTAGTCATTCATTACTAGTAGCAAGGAGGCAACTGTAAAGACACTAAATAGAATACTGCCACTTTCTTTTTCAATAACTTTAAAAAATAAAATAGAGGCAATAACTGCCAAACACAAATCAATCCAACGTAGTGCCATAAATTGATTAATTTCTAAGCCATAAAGCCATGAAGTGATTAAAGAATATAAGGCTATTGGGTAGCCAGGACTAATAAAGTCTCCGTTTGATATCGTTTTATAGAAATATTGCGAAAAAAATGAGTAGAAGCCACCATCTGCCTCTGGTAGAAAAGGGATCCAATGAATTCTTAAGAAACCAGTAGTAGCTATTGCAACAATAATTGCAATTACAGTGCTTAAAGTTTTATGATTTATATTAGATATCATTTAAGCACTATTATAATCTAATATTTATTCATTTTCTGAATCATAGAGATGCTATATATTTTTAATTTAATAAATATCATGATTTCAAGATAAATATTGATTTTTTAGTTTCTTTAAGGACCAAATAAAGATAAAGTCTTAAATAAGTATAAATTATAAATTATAAATTTTTAATTTACACAATTTTTTTATTATTAGGAGTAATAAAAATGGCTCTAAAAGGAAGTAAGACAGAACAAAATTTGAAAGATGCATTTGCAGGTGAATCTCAAGCAAATCGTCGTTATTTATATTTTGCAGCAAAAGCAGATGTAGAAGGGTATAACGATGTTGCAGCTTTATTTAGATCTACTGCAGAAGGAGAAACAGGCCATGCACACGGGCATTTAGAATATCTTGAAGAATGTGGTGACCCTGCAACAGGACTCCCTATTGGCACTACAGAAAATAATCTGAAAGCTGCTGTAGCTGGAGAAACTCATGAATATACAGATATGTATCCTGGTATGGCAAAAACTGCTAGGGATGAAGGTTTCGATGAAGTTGCAGATTGGTTCGAGACACTTGCTAAAGCTGAACGATCTCATGCTAATCGTTATGTAAAAGCATTAGGCGAGTTAGTAGAGATGTAATAAAACACCGGGGATTTTTCTCGGTTTTTTTATTTAAAGATATCTATGAGTAATCCAAAAGAAGGTAATTTAGAAGCACCAACCCGCCATCCTATTGATTGGAAAAATCCTAACTATTTCAATGAGGAACTACTTAATCAAGAATTAGAAAGAGTTTTTGATATTTGTCACGGTTGTAGAAGATGCGTAAGTCTGTGCCAATCATTTCCAGTGTTATTTGATTTAGTAGATGAATCGAGCACTATGGAGGTTGATGGGGTTAATAAAGGAGATTATACAAAAGTTGTAGACCAATGTTATATGTGCGATTTATGCTATATGACAAAATGTCCTTATGTGCCACCCCATGAGTGGAATGTAGATTTTCCTCATTTAATGTTAAGAGCAAAAGCTGTTAAATATAAAAAAGGTGAAGTTAAGCTTAGAGATAAAGTGCTTACTAGTACCGATAATGTTGGTAAATTTGCAGGAATTCCAATTGTTGCCCCAACTATTAATGCTATCAATAAAGTTGGTGTTGCAAGAAAAGGTCTAGAGCTAGTTGCTGGAATTCATTCAAAAGCTTGGCTACCAAAATTTGAAAGTAACACTCTCAGAAAGAGACTTAAAAATTATAAAAGTGATTTGGTAGCAGAGCCAGCTGGAAAAACAACCGGAAAAGTTGCCTTATTTTCTACTTGCTTTACGAACCGAAATGAACCAGGTCCTGGAGAGGATTTAGTTAAAGTTTTTGAACATAATCAAATTCTAGTTACACTTACAGAAAAAGAAAGCTGCTGTGCAATTCCAAAGCTTGAGCTTGGAAATTTTGATGCAGTTGAAGAGGCAAAGGAAGTTAATATTCCGATTCTAGCTAAACTTGTTGATCAAGGCTGGGATCTAACAGCGCTAATCCCATCTTGTGTTTTAATGTTTAAACAAGAACTCCCTTTAATGTTTCCTGATGATCCTAATGTCCTTAAAGTAAAAAATGCATTTTACGACCCATTTGAATATTTAATGTTAAGAAATAAAGCGAACAAATTTTTAACCGATTTTAAAAAAAGTTTAGGCAAAATTTCATATCATGCAGCATGCCATCAGAGAGTCCAAAATATCGGACCTAAAACCAAAGATACTTTATCCTTAATACCTGATACTCAGGTTGAAATTATTGAAAGGTGTTCTGGCCATGATGGAACATATGCTGTTAAGAAAGAAAGCCATGATTTTGCTGTAAAGATTGCTAAGCCTGTAGTGCGAAAAATTAATGATGCAGACCCTGATCATTATGGAAGTGATTGCGCTATGGCTGGACATCATATTGGCCACGTTATGAATAACGGCAAAGAGCCAGAACATCCCATATCATTACTTAGAAAAGCATACGATATTTAATAATTCATGGAAGGTTATAATGACAATTTTAAGTAAAAAAGATTTATTTAGCTTAGAAAAATATTCAGAAATTAGGAATGAATTTAGAGCTAAAGTTATGAAGCATAAAGAAAATAGACGCTTAGCATTCAATGATCATGCAGTGCTTTATTTTGAAGATGCACTTACTATGCAGTACCAAGTCCAGGAAATGCTAAGGATCGAAAGAATTTTTGAGTCAGAAGGTATTCAGCAGGAGTTGGATGTATACAATACGCTTATTCCTGAAGGCGCCAATTGGAAAGCAACTTTTATGATTGAATATACCGAGGTTCAGGAGAGAAAAGCAGCTTTAGCAAAGCTCATTGGTGTAGAAAAATCTATTTGGGTTAAGGTTGAAGAGAGTGAGAAGGTATACGCAATTTCTAATGAAGATATGGATCGTGAAACTGAAGATAAGACCTCGGCTGTGCATTTTATGCGTTTTGAACTAACAAAAAATATGATTACTAATATAAAAGTTGGGTTACCAATTATATTTGGCATCGATCATATTTTTTATAAAACAGAAGTAATAGTTCGCCCAAAGGTGCAAAGAGCATTAATTGTTGATTTGAATTAAATTAAATAGTTTCTGACATAATTTATCAATAATGATCTATAGAAAATCTGTTTTATAAGTGGCTTTTTATTCAACTCCCCATAAATACCAAGAAGCAACTGATCGGTAAGGCTTCCAGGATTTAGAAATCATTTCAATCTCTCTAGGTGTAATTAAGTTAGTTAATTTTTTAAGTTTTTGATAATTTTTTCTAATAGCTAAATCATTTTTGGGAATAATATCCAACCTACCCAGATTAAATATTAAAAGCATTTGGACTGTCCATTCTCCAATACCCTTAATTGTTGTAAACAATTTAATTATTTCGTCATCTCTCATTTTGATTATCTCAATTGATGTTGGTAATTTTTTATTAGCACTTTGGGATGCGATTTCAAGAATAGTTAATAATTTATTTTGAGATAATCCGCATGATTTTATTCTAATAGAAGATTTTTTTAAAATAGATGTATCATCTGGAAATTCATTTTTAAAAATTAGCAGGAAACGTGAAAGAATAGCATTACCTGATTTCGGATGTAATTGTTGAAATATAACTGACTTTATTAAAGCCTGGTAGGGTTCTAAATTATGGCTTAACTTAAGATTGAAAGCCCCCCTTTTTCTTATTAAACCCTCCCAGTCTTTATCTAATTTGGAAAGAAAGTCAGATGCTTCTTTATATTTTATGTTTAGTTCACCACTTAATAGATTTTCCTGCATAATCTAGATACTTTCCTGAATGATCAATCGTTAATTTATCAATTTGTTTAATCATACCTCCAACACTTTCAGATGTATTAATCCAGCCTCCAGGTCCTCCCATATCTGTTCTTACCCAGCCTGGATGCAGAGTTAATGTCGCTATACCTTTGTTTTTAAGGTCATGCGTTAAAGATCTCATCATACTATTCATGGCAGTTTTACTACTTCGATAAATATATGACCCACCACTAGTGTTATCGTCAATGCTGCCCATTTTACTAGTTATAGATACAATTTTCTTTAAATCACTCTTTATTATCTGACCTAAAAAATTCTCAATAATTTGGTATGGAGCAATAGTGTTAATCTTAAAACTTTCCAGCCAATCGTCATAGTTTGTATTTCCAATAGTACTTGATCGGTAAATACCAGCATTATTTATTAGTACATCAATTTTTTTATTTTGTAATTGTTGAGCGAGATTTTTAATTTTTTTAATATTACCCACATCTAATTCGTAGATTTCAATATTGTTTGAGACTTCTGCTAATTTTTTAAGATTTTTAGCTTGATCTATATTTCGACAACAAGCAAAAATATCAAAACCTTTTTCGCTATATTGTTTAACAAATTCATACCCTAATCCTCTATTTGCTCCAGTCACTAATACGGTAGTCATTTTAAATTTTCTCCTGTGATTTAAATATAAACTTTATGGTTTTTTTTAAGTCTATAATAATGTAATCAATTTATTAGTATAGGTAGAGTTATGAAAAATAAATATTATTTAGTTTTATTGTTAATTTTAGCACTCCCACTTAAAGCTGCTGAACTGGAACAATATTGTACTACTAGCTTAGCTGATGGTAATTTTCATAAAACAGATTGCTCTATTAATTCTAGTTTTGAAGGCAAAAATTATTGTTTTGGAAATAAGGCCTCAAAATCTGTTTTTATTGAAGATCCTAAGGCTGTTTTAGCTAAAGCAAACACTTTTTATAGTAAAAATAAAAGTGAT
>MDTF01009791.1_pt1 | contig 16624 bp, 16 predicted proteins | sample 811191 | NCBI WGS metagenome assembly MDTF01 (sample SAMN05326649, study PRJNA326480) | marine metagenome | isolation source: seawater | place: Southern Ocean | collected 2011 | reverse complement strand
TTGTAAAGCAAGAGAGTGCTATGGTTTGACTTGTAAAATTTGTACTACTTGTTATCCTAATAGAAAAAATCCTGTAAAAATAATAAAAGCTTAATATGAAAATTCTAGGAATAGGAAATGCAATAGTTGATGTCATATGCAAAGTAAGTGAACAATATTTATTAGCAAATGGATTAATAAAAAGTACCATGAAACTAGTAAATGAAAGTGAATTTAAAAAACTTTTATCCTCTTTAAAGACTGAAGAAACTATCTCGGGTGGATCTGTTGCAAATTCTATTGTCGGACTATCACAATTAGGAAATGATGTTGGATTTATTGGCAAAGTTAATGCTGACGATTTAGGACAAAAATATGAAGATGGTTTAATTAAAGAAAATGTTAAATATTTTTATAAAAAGAAAAAAGAAACTTCACCGACAGGGACATGCCTGATTTTAATAACACCTGATGCAGAAAGAACAATGGTAACTTTTCTGGGTATAGCAGGGAAAATAAATGAAAAAGATATTGATGAAAAAACTATAAAACAAAGTGAAATGATTTTTTTAGAAGGCTATTTGTGGGATGAAGGCGATCCAAAATCTGCATTTGATAAAGCAATGTCATTTTCAAGCAAAAAAGCCATGTCCTTATCAGATCAATTTTGTGTGGAAAGACATAAAAATAGTTTTCTAAACCTGGTTAAAAATAAACTTGATCTAACATTTGCCAATGAACAGGAAATTAAATCATTAATTAATGCAAAGAATTTTGAGGAAGTAATTACATTTGGAAAGCAATTAGGAAAAATTCTAATTATCACACGAGGAGACAAAGGAAGTATCGCTATAAAAAATAACGATGTAATAGAATATCAGGATAAAAAAGAATTAAAGATTGTTGATTTGACTGGTGCTGGAGACTTATTTGCAGCTGGATTTTTACACGGCTATATTAATAACTTATCAACATTAGAAAGTCTCAAAAAAGGGTCAGAAATGGCATCTAAAGTAATTCAAAAAGTCGGCGCTAGAATAAAGTTATCTGAAGTTACTCAATAAAGTAACCTTCTTGATTGCTTATAATAAAATTATGATCATTAAAATGGTTCTTTAATTTCTTCCTGAGTCTATAAATATGTGTCTCAACAGTGTGAGTTTCTATATCAGGTGAATAACCCCAAATATTTTTTTGCAGGTCTAAAACATCATGTTTTGTTTTATCATTATTTAAATATAAAATAATTTCTATTTCTTTTTCAGTTAATTTTAAATTTAAATCTTTTTTAGAAAAAAACTTAGAATTTAAGTTAAGTTCATAACCTTTAATATTAACTTTAGATTGATGATTAAATTTTATTTTCATTAACTGAATATTAATTGATTCTATTAATTTATTGATACCTAAAGGAAAACAATTAATATCAAAGAAGTTTTTGTTTCCAATATCACTATTTATCAATAATTTTTGATTAGTTTTTGTAATGAATAAAGAGTTTTTCATATCCAACTTACAAGTTCTAATAAACTCGACTTCGTTGTCGAAATTATAAATTTTAAAAGATAAATTATCTTTAATCTCATCAAGGATTTCATATAGTAAATTAAAATTAATAATAAAAATATTTTGTGTAATCATATTTAATAGATTTAATGATAATTCATGTAACAGAAAAAAACATCCTTATTGTTGATGATTTTAAATTTAGGTGTTGTGTTGGTAAAAATGGCACAAAGTCTAATAAAAAGGAAGGTGATTCTTCAACACCAAAAGGATTGTTCAAACTAAAGAAGTTATATTTTAGAAAAGATAGGGTCAAATTTCCTAAATGTAAAATCCAAAAAAAGATTATCACAAAAAGATTGGCCTGGTGTGATGACCCCAAACACAATATGTACAATCAGGAAATCATTTCTTTTGATAAAAATCATAATGAGAGCTTTTATAGGAAGGACCACATTTATGATTATATAATAACCATTAGTTATAATTATAAAAAGGTTCCATTTAAAGGTAGTGCAATTTTTATTCATTTAACAAAAAGTTATAAACCTACAGCGGGGTGCATCGCACTTAAAAAAAATGACTTTGAAATTTTATTAAAATTAATTGACAAAAATACTAGAATTAAAATTCATTAACTCCTGTTGCCAAATATTTTTGAACCTATCCTCACAAAAGTAGATTGATGGCTTACTGCTTGTAAATAGTCATTAGACATGCCCATACTTAATTCATGCAAACCAGTTTTGGTTAAAAGCTGACTCATTTCTTTAAAATAAATTGCTGCTTCCTTATTTTTTGGCGGAAGACACATTAAGCCTATAATATTTAAGTTTAATTCATCTAGGCATTTATTTTTAAAAGTCTCAACCTCATTGGGTCTGATGCCAGCTTTTTGTGGCTCATCACCTATATTCACTTGTATAAAAATTTTTATATTTTTTTTATATTTCTTTTGTTCACTGGATAGTTTTTCAGCTAATTTTGAATTATCTAATGAGCGAATATAATCGAACAAAGGAAAAATAAATTTTACTTTATTTGATTGAATTTTTCCAACCATGTGTAAATTAATATCAACAAAATCTTCTTTTATTGAAGACCATTTCTTTACAGCTTCTTGAATTTTATTTTCACCAAAATCTTTATGACCATGATTAATTAAGGGCATTATTTGTTCTATTGGAAAAGTTTTGGATACAGCAATAACATTTGTTGTATTATTTTTTTGCTGTATTTCTTTTTGAATTGATACTAACTTAGCGACTACATCATGCATAATAAACCTAATATCTACTACTTTATAAGCAGCTTTGATAACAATGAAATAAAAAAATTAAATAGAAATATCAATCTAATATATAGAAACTATGAAACTAAACTGAATCTAAAAATAATTAAAAATATCCGTGATTCCTGTATTAAACAAAAAAGAAAATTCTTCCTTTCAAACAATCTAAAAATTGCACTATCTCTTAAACTAGATGGTATTTATATTCCTTCATTTAATAATTTAAATAATTTTAAAAACTTAAGTAGTAACAAAAAATTTAAAATCATTGGCTCTGCACATGATAAAATGCAGCTTATAATAAAAAAAAAACAAGGTTGTAGTGAGGTCTTTATTGCACCAATCTTTAAGTCAAAAAAATCAAATTTTTTTTTGGATATTTCTAGATTTAACTTAATCTCAAATTTTTCTGATCTAGAAATTATAGCCTTGGGTGGAATTAATTTGTCAAATTATCGAAAATTAAGATCTGCCAAATGTTCTGGCTTTGCTGCTATTGACTGGATAAAAAAAACCGGCCTAAAGAATTAGGCCGGCTTTTAAACTTTTTTCTACTAATTAAAATGCGAAAGAAACAGCTAATGTGTTTTCTTCGAAAGTTGCACCAGCAGTTCCACCAATATTGTCAGTTTCACTTACTGCTGCAGATATAGTCATAGCACCCATTACATAAGCTGCTTGAATTGAATCAAGCTCTTCTTCTGTAGCTGCTGTAGAACCTATAGCTTCTACTTGTAGAGTAGACTCACCGTAAGAGATTGTAATGTCTCCTTGTGTGAAAGCAACACCAGTGAACGTAGCTGAACTATCGCCGCCTCTTGTACTGTCAGAGTGCATTGCGTTATTCCACGCTTCTTGGTAACCAATTGACACTGGACCCATTGCAAATTTAGCATATCCAGTTGTGTTAGAAGTTTCACCCATAACACCTGCTTGTCCACCGTCATCTTCTTGAGTCTCATATCCACCACCAACTTCTAAACCACTATCGTGATTGAATTTGACTGTGTATGCTGATCCAGATACTGATGTTTCACCAACACCACGTGGTGTATTATCACCAAGACCTGCATTCGGATCGTAAAGAGCTGAACCGTTAATAGTAACACCCATGTATTCTTGAGCTGGTATTCTGTATTCGATAGATCCAGAAGAAGTTAACGAACCAAAAAATGATGGGTTAGTTCCGTCTGAAAGACCATCCCAAGTTTCTTGGTAAGCATTAGGCATAACATCATCAATTGCATTCGCAGATGATCCGCCGACTACGTTAAGTCTAACAGTTCCTAAAGAACCCATACCAACAGTTACTTGTGTTGAAGAGTTAGTTAACGCAGAAGCCGTATCAACACCCATAAGCATATCAACAGTAAATCCGTTATCTAGTTCGCCATTAGCAGTAAATGTTAAATCAGTTTCAGTTCCGAAACCTTTACCATTGTTTGCATCAGTACTAGTTGGAGCATCTTGAGTTGAGAAAGTTGAAGCAATCTCACCTGACATATTATATTCTACAGCATGCGCAGACACCATAGCTAGAGATCCAGCTAAAGCTGAGATACCTATTTTTTTAAAGTTATTCATTAGTTTCCTTTTGTTAAATTGTTCATATGAATAATGATGTTTTATCAAGAATTTCCTTAAATTATCCAATAATTGTCATAGCATTATCTTTTTTTGTGTTTATGTGATATATATACAACAAGTTAAATTAGTCTTTTCAAATAAGGTTAATTTAAGCTAAACAATTAAATTATGACTAATTATAAAACTATTAAAACACTTTTTATCCTTTTATGCGTTACTTTAATAACTGGTGGTTGTGGGAAGCTGGCTATGCCTGACTGGTCAACACCAATTGAACCTAACGCCACAAAACGTGCACGGCAAAATGCTATAGATGGAAAGGGTATCGGAATTTTCAAAGATAGTAGAGGTGATGGTAGTTTTCTTTTTGCATCATCAAATCCAATGTGGAAGTCTACTCTTGATGCTTTAAGTTTTATTTCTTTAGCTAATGTTGACTACTCTGGTGGTGTCATAATCACTGATTGGTATTCAGATGGAAACCCCGATGAATCAATTAAAATTATAGTTAGATTTTTATCCAATGAAATTAGGGCAGATGGTTTAGTTGTTAATTTATATAAACGCGACTGTGCTAATGCGACTTGTAATACCAAAGAAATTACAAGTGACTTAATTTTTCAAATTAAAGATAAAATATTAAAAAAAGCTGTTATCTACAAACAAGAGGACGATAAGATTATTGCAAAAAACAAGCCTAAAAAAGTATATAAAGAGGATTAGAAAATAATAGCTACTAATCAAATAATATTTTTAGAAACTATAAATTGTTATAAAAAGTGGAAAGATATAATTTTAAAAATATTGAAAAAAAATGGCAAAAGCTGTGGGATGAAAAAAAGGTATTCCGCGCAATATTAGATAAAAATAAAAAAAAATTTTATTGTTTGGAAATGTTTCCTTATCCTTCAGGAAATATTCACATGGGTCATGTTAGAAATTATACTATTGGAGATGTCCTTTCTAGATACAAAAAACTTCAAGGGTTTAATGTTTTACATCCTATGGGATGGGATTCTTTTGGTATGCCTGCTGAAAATGCTGCTAGGCTGAACAATTTAGACCCAAAAGATTGGACAGAAAAAAATATTGAAACAATGAAGTTTCAATTAAAAAAGCTTGGTCTTTCTATTGATTGGGAAAGAGAAATTTCAACTTGTTCTCCTGATTATTATAAACATCAACAAATATTTTTTTTAGAATTGTTTGACAAGGGTCTTGTTTACAGAAAAGAAAGTTATGTAAATTGGGACCCTGTTGATCAAACGGTGCTTGCAAATGAACAGGTTGTCGATGGACGTGGTTGGCGCTCAGGTGCCATTGTTGAAAGAAAAAAACTCAACCAATGGTTTTTTAATATTACAAAGTTTTCTCAGGAACTTCTTGATGGGCTAAACGAACTTAATCAGTGGCCAAAAAAAGTTAAAACCATGCAAAAAAATTGGATAGGTAGGTCATTTGGATGCGAAATAACTTTTGAAATTGAAGGTAATTTGCCAGTTAAACAAATAAAATGTTATACTACTAGGCCCGACACGTTGTTTGGTTTTTCTTTTTTGGCTATTTCAGCCGACCATCCAATTTCTAAATTTTACGAAAAAGATAGCGAGTTTTTAGAATTCAAAAAGAACTGCTCAAAAACTGGCACTACCGAAGAATCAATTGCTCAAGCTGAAAAAATTGGTTTTAAAACAAACCTTGTAGCTATAAATCCTCTAAATAATAAAAAAGTACCTGTTTATTTTGCTAACTTTGTATTAATGGATTACGGATTTGGGGCAGTTTTTGGTTGTCCTGCACATGATCAGAGAGATCTAGATTTTGCAAATAAGTATAAATTAAAAGTTTTACCTGTTATCAAGCCCGAAAATGAAAATGACAATTTTCAAATTAGTACTATTGCCTATACGGGTCCAGGAATAATTTTTAACTCTGAAATTTTAAATGATTTAAAAGCACCTGAAGAATCTATCTCAAAAACTATAAAAATATTAGAAGACAAAAAAATTGGAAAAAAGAAAATTAATTTTAGATTAAAGGACTGGGGTATTTCTCGACAACGTTACTGGGGATGTCCAATTCCAATTGCCTATAATAAAAATAATGAAGCTATAAAAATACCTTTAGAAAATTTACCAATAACACTACCAGAAAAAATTAACCTAAATACAAAAGGAAATCCACTAGACCATCAAGATGAATGGAAAAAAATCTTAATCGACGGTGAAGACTGCATAATTGAAACTGATACTTTGGATACTTTTGTAGATTCCTCATGGTATTTTTTAAGATTTTGCTCTCCAAATAATGAAAATTATGGTTTTAGTAATGAAGAAATTGATTACTGGATGCCTGTTGATCAATATATTGGAGGTGTTGAGCACGCTATACTTCATTTGCTTTACTCAAGATTTTTTACACTAGCACTGGGTAGCGAAAATAAAAAATTTAATATTACCGAACCCTTTTTGGGATTATTTACGCAAGGAATGGTTTGTCACGAAACCTATAAAGATGAAAATGGCACTTGGCTAAATCCTAGAGAGGTTGAGGTTTCCAGCGAACATGGTTGTTTTGTTAAGGATAACCCAAAAAATAAAGTCACAGTTGGAGCCTCAGAATCGATGTCTAAATCTAAGAAGAACACAGTAGACCCAGAAGAAATGATAACAAATTATGGAGCAGATGCTGTGAGACTATTTATTTTATCAGATAGCCCTCCAGAAAAAGATGTTCAATGGTCTGATCAAGGTATGCTGGCTGCATATAAATTTGTTCACAAATTCTGGCTAATACATCAAAATATTAAACATAAAATTTTATCTTCAAATCTAAAAGAGATAGTGGGATCAAATATAATTGAAGAAAAATTTCAAATATTTACAAATGAGATAATAAATAAAATAACCAAAAATTTAGATGGATTTCACTACAATGTTGTTGTTGCAAATTTTTATGAAACATATAATTTTTTATCAAAGTTAAAAATAGATGAAATAAATAATTCTATTTTATTAGAAAATTATATAAAAATATTGACAGTCCTGAGTCCCGTTATTCCTCATTTTGCATCTGAGTGTATAAGTGAAATTCAAAAAAAAGATGGTGTGAGTTGGCCAATTGCTAATAAGAAAATTTTGGGTAGTAAGACACATAAAATAGTTATTCAAATAAATGGTAAAAAAAGAGGAATTCTTTCAAGTGACAAAATTATGGATGAATATCAATTAATAGATGTTATTAAATTAGACAAAGAATATATAAATTATTTTAAAGATAAGACGATTATAAAAACAATATATGTTAAGGATAGATTAATTAATTTAATATTAAAATGAAAACAATATTATTTTTACTTTTGGCCTTTACATTTTTTGGTTGTACTGGATATGAACCCTTATTTTCCTCAAAGAATTTATCATTTTATATTGAAAACATTCAGAACATAAATGGAGACGGTATAACCAAAAAGATAGCAAATAATCTTAGTGGTAATAAAATAAAATCTGATGTTAAAAATAATTATACATTAAAAATCTCTTCATATTTGAAAGACAATATAACATCAAAAAACTCTAAGGGTGACGCTGCAACATATGAATTGATTATTTCTGTTGAGGTAAAGGTATATAATGGTAATTCAAATTACCTAATTGATACTTTAAACTTCAATAAAAAATCCAATTATAATAATAGGATAAATAAATTTGATTTGAGTCAATATAAAAAAATTATTAAAGACGAGCTGATTAATAAAATTTCAGAAGATATAATAATTAAATTACAATCATTATAAATGATTCTTAAAAGCTTTGAATTAAATAAAATTGATTATAATAAAAAATTTTATTTATTTTATGGTAATAATCAAGGTCACAAAAATCAAATAATAGAGGATAAATTTAAAAAAATTTATTCTGACTGCACATATTATTATGAGGAAAATGAAATTCTTAATAATAAAGAAACTTTTTTAAATAATATTTTAACAAAATCATTTTTTGAAAAAGAAAAATTAATCATAATAAATAGAGCAACTGATAAATTAAAAGATATAATTGATGAAATAATTCAAAAAAAAATTATTGATATAATTTTAATTTTAAACTCAAATACCTTAGAAAAAAAATCTAAACTTAGGGCTTTATTTGAAAAAAACAAAGAAACAATATGTGTCCCTTTTTATGAGGATAACAATCAGACATTGTCTGCAATAGTCAGTCTTTTTTTTAGAACCCAAAAAATATCAATTTCTCAACAATTAATAAATTTAATTACCGGTAGAGCCAGAGGCGATAGGCAAAACTTAAATAATGAATTACAAAAAATAGAAAGTTTTATAAAAAATAAATCAAAGATTGATATGCAGGATATAATAAAGCTTACTAACTTAGCTGAAAACTACAATGTTTCTGAACTAATAGATTCATGCTTGAGTAAAAATAAAAAAAAAACAGCTCATATTCTTAATGAAAATATCTATTCATTAGAAGACTGTATCCTTATTGTAAGAAGCCTTCTAATCAAATCAAAGAGATTAATTAAATTATGTGAAAAAGCAAAAAGTACAAAAAATATTGAGCAAGTGATCTCAAATTTTAAACCACCAATTTTCTGGAAAGACAAAGAGGTTGTAAAGCAGCAAATACATAATTGGTCATACGAGAATGCTGAAAAATTGATTTATGAAACTAATAATATTGAATTACAAATAAAAAAATATTCAAATAATTCAGTTAATATTCTTTCTGACTTTATTATTAAACAATCATCTTCAGTTAGTAATTAGATTTTATAATGTCAATAATCTTATGTAACTGATCAGTATCACTATATTCTAAAGTTATAGACCCCTTGTTATTTTTTTTATTTTTGATTAAGACGTTAAGTCCAATTTTTTCTCTAATTGAAGCTTCTAAAGATTTCAAATTTGCATCTATTTTAGTTTTAAATGTTTGTTTTTTAATTTTAAATATTTTTACAAAATTTTCTGTCTGTCTAACCGAAAGGTTTTTTTCTATCACTTTATTTGCCACAAATTCAGCATTTGTTAATCCAACTAAAATTTTTGCGTGACCTGGGGATATTTTTTTTGCTTCTATTAGCTTTAAAACTGTTTCTGGTAAACTTAACAACCTCAAAAAATTAGTTATATGACTTCGACTTTTTCCAATAAACCTAGCTACTTTTTCTTGGTCATAGGAAAATTCTTGAATAAGACGGTGATACCCGCGTGCTTCTTCAACCGCATTTAAATCTTTTCTTTGAACATTTTCAACTATAGCAAATTCTAAAGATTTTAGGTCATCCACATTAGTAATCACAACTGGGACTTCGTGTAGTCCTGCTTTTTGCGCTGCCAGCCACCTCCTCTCTCCTGCGATTATTTCATATTTTGAATTTTTATCATTTGATATCCTAACAATAATTGGTTGGATTATTCCTCTTTCTTTTATTGAGTTTGTTAAGTCTTCTAAATTATCTTCATCAAATATTTTTCTTGGTTGAAATTTATTACTAACAAGATCTCCAATCGACAATTTGTTAATATTTATCTCAGATTTATTTTCACCAATTAATGAAGATAGACCTCTGCCTAAGCCTTTTTTAATTTTGTTTGATTCCATTAAGCTGCGCTCCCTATCATGTCTTCTTGATTTATAAATTCATCAGTAAAGCTAAAGTATGATTTGCTTCCTGGGCATAACTTGTCGTAAGTCAAAACTGGCATACCATGAGATGGTGCTTCTGATAGTCTAACATTTCTTGGTATGATGGTCGCATAAACTTTGTCTTTGAAATAATCCCTTGCTTCCTTTTCAACCTGAGCAGAAAGTCTGTTTCTTTTATCATACATTGTTAAAAGAATTCCTCTAATTTTTAATTCAGGATTTAAACTAACTTTTATTCTCTCTATGGTCTTAATTAACTGAGTAACACCCTCTAATGCAAAAAATTCAGTTTGTAACGGCACCAGAAGTGAGTGAGAAGATACTAAAGCCATAACCGTAAGTAAACTTAGTGATGGTGGGCAATCTATAAGTATATAGTCATAGCTATCTCTAGAATCATTTAAATAAGCGGTTAATTTAAGTTTTAAAATAAAGGCCCTTCTGGCATCTTCAGCGGTTTCAACTTCAAGTCCAGATAAATCGACATTAGATGTTATGATATCCAGATTTTTAAATTTAGTTTTTTTAATTACGTTTGAAATCAAACTAGTTCCGTTTAGCACACCATAAATTGTTTGACTTGAGTTTTCTAAATTAGATAAACCAAGTCCTGTCGTAGCATTTCCTTGGGGGTCTAGATCAATTACTAAAACTTTTTTTTCTTGTAGTGCTAACCCAGCTGCAAGATTTATTACAGTTGTAGTTTTTCCTACTCCACCCTTTTGGTTTATTACAGATATTATTTGCATAATTTTTATTATTTTTTTTTAATATTTTTTATATTTAGCAAGAAAGAATCTTGGCTCGTAATACTTTTTTTTTTTTCAAAATCAAAATTCCAAACCTTTAAAGCTCCTTCTAAAATCTTTTCCCCATTTTTCCCCATAAACAAAACCAAATTTTTATAACTATAAAAATTCTTGTAAACTAGCTCTAAAACTACTGGCAAAGGTTTAAAGGCTCGAGCGATTATTGTACCAGACTCTAAATTTTGTGTCTCAAAAATATTTTTTTGTATAACATCAGTGTTTAATTTTAAATCTCTAGACGCTTTCCTCAAAAATGAGCTTTTATGATGACTTTTTTCGTACAAATCAATTTTTATGCTTTTTTTGAGGCTTTTAATCAAAATTGCCAAAACTATTCCCGGCAAACCACCACCTGAACCTATATCGGTTATTTTATTATTATTTAAGTTCATAAATTCAATGCTTTGCATTGAATCTATTATATGACGATCCCAAATTATTTCATTACTGGCTGTTTCTTTGCTAATAATATTTACTTTTTCATTAGCTTTTTGAAGCATTACAACAAACTTCTCAAAATCCTCATATGTTTCACGTGGAACATTTTTATCATTAAGTTGTGAGTATTTTTTTAAAATCTCTTCCATTAAGCTATAAGCTTAATAGACTTTCTTTTAACATGTGACAACAAAATATAAACAGCTGCTGGGGTTATTCCGTCAATCCTTAATGCTTGCCCCATTGTTTTAGGTTTTATATGCTTAAACTTAGATTTTACCTCATTTGATAAGCCCGAAAGATCGTCATAAATAATTCCATCAGGAATAATTAAGTTTTCATCTCTTTTAAAAGCCAAAATGTCTGATTTTTGTTTTTTTAAGTATCCTCGATAATGAGCATTTATCTCTATCTGTTCATCAATTTTTTTATCAAAAAAAGGTATATCAGGCCATATTTCTCTTATTTTTTTCATATCGACACCTTTTTGAGTTAATATCTCATTCGACTTTCTTAAGACACCATCTTTGGCTATCTTGATATCAAAATTTTTGATCTTTGTGGGTGATATTGAAGATACTGACATTTTTTTGGATATAATATCTAATTTGCTAATTTTATCTTTAAATAGTTCCTCTCTATCTTTAAATATCAAGCCAATTTTAATACCCTTATTTGTTAATCTTTGGTCAGCATTATCAGCTCGTAGACTAAGTCTGTACTCTGCTCTAGAAGTAAACATCCTATATGGCTCTGCAACACCTTTGGTTACAAGGTCGTCTATCATAACACCAATATAAGCATCAGACCTATCTAAAATAAAAGGCTCTTCTCCTTTAAAAGACAAAGCTGCATTAATACCTGCCACTAACCCCTGGGCAGCTGCCTCTTCATAGCCAGTAGTTCCATTTATCTGTCCAGCAAGGTAAAAGTTTCTGATTTTTTTTGTTTCAAGTGTTAAAAATAATTCTCTTGGATCAATATAGTCATATTCGATAGCATAACCTGGACGAATAATTTTAACATTCTCTAATCCTATGATATTGTTACATATTTCTTGTTGAACTTCTTTTGGCAGAGAGGTTGATATACCATTTGGGTATATTGTGTGGTCATTAAGCCCCTCCGGCTCTAAATATATCTGATGTCTGTCCTTATCAGCAAACTTTACTATCTTATCCTCTATTGAGGGGCAGTATCTGGGTCCAACACCTTTAATACTTCCTGAATACATAGCGCTTCTTTTTAAATTTTTTTGAATAATTTTATGGACTTTTTCGTTCGTGTAAGTCATTCGACATGAAACTTGTTTGTTCAAACTTTTTTTAGTTAAGAAGGAAAAAAAATAGGGATCGTCATCTGCAAACTGTTCTTCCAAATTATTATAATTAATTGATCTTGCATCTAATCTTGGAGGTGTTCCCGTTTTAAGTCTTCCTATATTAAAGTTGTATTTCTCAAGCTGCTCACTTAATCCTGTTGAGGGCTTCTCATCAAATCTTCCAGCTGGAGTTTTCTCATCACCAATATGAATTAAACCATTTAAGAAGGTGCCTGTTGTTAAGATTAACTTGCCACATGAAATCTTTTTTCCCGATTTTGTTAAAAAACCACTTATGGTGTTTTTAGAAAAAATAAATTTAATAACAGGATCAGCAAAAACGCTTAAATTACAATAGTTTAGTAGTTTTTCTTGCATATACTTACGATATAAAAACCTATCAGATTGAGTTCTTGGTCCTCGAACAGCAGGGCCTCTACTTTTATTCAGTAATCTAAATTGTATACCTGACTTATCTGCAACTTCACCCATCACGCCCTCTAGGGCATCTATTTCTCTAACAAGATGACCTTTGCCAAGGCCACCTATGGCGGGGTTACAAGACATCTCTCCTATCGTTTCAATTTTATGTGTGAACAATGCTGTATTTACTTTAAGACGGGCAGATGCTGCTGCTGCTTCACAACCTGCATGACCACCTCCAATTATTACTACATCGAATGATAACTCATTTTTCATAACTTAAATTTATAGCGCATAGGAATTTTTACAAGACGAGAGTAAAAAATAACAAAATTATTTTCATCTGTTTTAATGCAAAAATTATATTTAAAATAACCAAGAATGGCTATAATAAATGTTGATTACCAACGATAAGTGTCCAAAATGGGTTAAAAACATAGATAAAATGAGTATTTTAGGTTTAATAATAATTATTGGTAATATTAGCTTATTTAAGCAAAAATAATCTTAAAAATATTATTATTTATTTTCCAATGCAAAAATCATTAAAAATAGTGCCCAATATTTCTTCAATATCAACTTTACCAACTATCATTCCAAGATGTCTTGTAGCTAAACGAAGATCTTCTGCCGCTTTGTCAAAATCTTCTGCATGATTTTTTTCTTCAAAATCTTTAAGATAATTTAAACTTTGCTTAAGATGTTGTCGGTGCCTTTCGCGTGTAATTAAAATATCATCACTTGTAATAAATTTACCTTTTAATTCGTTTTTTATTTTTAAAATTAAACTATCAATATTGGTATTGTTTTTTACAGAAATCAAAATATGATTATGGTTTTTAATTTCAGAATTCAAATCTTTGCTTAAAAGATCTGATTTATTTATGACAAGGATTGCATTTTCATTCATCAATTCCTTTAAAACCCCTTTGAAATCAAGGGTTTTGGCGTCTATTACGATAAGTTTTAGGTCAGCATCTTCAGCTTTATTTAAAGCTAATTTTATACCTTTTTGTTCTATTTCATTTTTAGATTCTCTGATTCCAGCTGTATCTGAAACTATAACTGGATAACCATCAATATTTAAATGTATTTCAATTACATCCCTGGTAGTTCCGGCTATTTCTGAAACGATCGCAACATCTCTATTTGAAAGTAAATTTAACAAACTTGATTTTCCAGCATTAGTTGGTCCTATGATTGCAATTTTAAAACCTTCTCGAATTCTTTCCCCAACTTTTTGATCGTCTAAAATTTTTTTTATATTAAGTACAACTTCATTAGAGCTTTTTTTAATATTCATTAAAATATCTTCTGGCAAGTCCTCATCTGGAAAATCTATTTTGGCTTCGACGTGTGATAAAATTTTTAAAAGTTTTTCTCTTAGCTCATTAAATTTATGAGCAGATTTCCCATTCATGATTTTTATTGCTTGTTGTCTTTGAATTTCAGTTTCTGCTGAGATTAAGTCCGCAATGCTTTCTGCTTTAAGTAAATTTATCTTACCATTTTGAAATGCTAGTTTTGTAAATTCCCCGGGTTCTGCTAGGCGGCAATTTCTAATACTTGAAATAGAGACATGTAGAGCGTCTATTACTGCCTTGCTTCCATGAATATGGAATTCGGCCATATCCTCACCTGTGTAGCTCTGAGGACCAGGAAACCAGAGGATAATGCCCTCATCAATTAGTTCAGAAGTGTTGATCTTATTGATTTTTCTTAATGTTGCCATTCTTGGCTTTGGTACTGGTTTATTTGTTAATAATGTAATAATTTTTTGAGTATTACTTCCTGATACTCTTATAATAGCCACACCTGAAATACCTGGCCCTGTCGACAAAGCATATATAGTCATTAAACGTTCTTAATAAAATTAATTTTTATTAAATATACTATTTCATTTATAACCTTTTGTAATAAAATTATGTAATTTAATGGAAAATATCGAAAATCTAAAAAACCAAATATCAATAACTGTAAATCTTTTTAAAACTAAAAGATTTGACGAATTAATTCTTAAGGGATTGGCACTAATAAAAAAATTTCCTGATCAGCCTATTTTTTTTAATATAACTGCGTTAGCCTATAACGCTGTGGGTAAAAGCAGAGAAGCAAAAAAACTTTTAATTCAAATATTAAAAAAAGAACCAGAGAATATTAGCGTACTTAACAACATAGGATTAGCCTCCGTAGCATGTGGTGAAGACACAGAGGCTGAAAAATATTACAACAGGGCACTAACAATAAATTCTAGTTTTGTTGATGTTTTAGTAAATTTAGGAAACTTAAAAACAACACAAAATAAAAGCGAAGAAGCAAAAGAATTTTTTGTTAAAGCTATAAACATAAACAATAAAATTACTCCGCCGAAAATAGCGCTTGCCGGATATTATGAGCAATCTGGAAATTTCGAAGAAGCAAAAATTTTATATAGAGAAATACAAAAAAATGATCCTAATTATACCATTGCTGACAAATCATTAAGTTTAATACACAAGTACAAAGATGGAGATGACCATCTTAAAAAAATGGAAGAAAAATTGGCAAAAAATATTGATGAAGATGGGGCGCAAAGATTAAATTTTGCCATTGGGAAGGCGTATGAGGATATTGGTGATTATAAAAAATCTTTCAAATTTATTCATGCTGGTAACAAACTTTATAAAAAGAACATCAATTATAATGTACAAGATGAAATTCGATCATTTGCTAAAATAAAAAATATTTTTAGTAATAGTGAAATTAAGCCTTTAGACGATTTTGGTCAAAAATTAATTTTTGTTTTAGGTATGCCAAGATCTGGAACCACATTAACTGAACAAATACTTTCCTCTCACAAAGATATTTATGGTGCGGGAGAACTATCCTTTTTAAAGGACATCATAGAAAAAACCCTAATGGTTCAAGATGATAATTTAACCTCAAGTTTTTTAAATTTAAAACCTGAAATATTAATTAAAATGAAAATGGAATATTTAAAAAAGATAGAGGTATTCGAAAATAAAAAAGAATACTTAATTGATAAGGCTCCTTTAAACTTTAAATGGATAGGTTTTATTATAGCAATGTTTCCAAATTCAAAAATTATTCACTGCACCAGAGATTCAATGGATATATGTTGGTCAAATTATAAGAATTCATTTCCTTCTAAATCCATGGGTTACACATATGACCTTGATGATTTAGCTATTTTTTATAAAGGCTATGATAATTTAACAAAATTTTGGGTTAAGAAATTTAATAATAAAATTTTTAATATGAATTATGAAAACTTAGTTATTAACAAGGAGCTAGAGACAAAAAAAATGTTAGAGTTTTGTAATCTTGGCTGGGATAATGATTGTCTTAATTTTCACAAAAACAAGAGGTCCGTGTCTACTGCGAGCTTAGCTCAAGTGAGGCAGCCTCTTTACAATTCTTCAGTAGAAAAATGGAAGAATTATTCAACCGACCTACAGTCTTTAAAGAAACAACTAATTAATTAAACTGGTTTGTTCATTGAGTTAAAGAAATCTGAATTACTTTTTGTTTCTTTAAGTTTTGAATTAATAAATTCAATTGCATCCATTGTTCCCATGGGGCTGATAATTCTTCTTAA
>MDTF01014940.1_pt1 | contig 16625 bp, 13 predicted proteins | sample 811191 | NCBI WGS metagenome assembly MDTF01 (sample SAMN05326649, study PRJNA326480) | marine metagenome | isolation source: seawater | place: Southern Ocean | collected 2011 | reverse complement strand
TTAACTAGCATTATTACCCCTCAATATGGTGGCACATTTATTGACTGTACATTTGGTCAAGGTGGATACACCAAAAAAATTTTAAGTTTTCCTGAAACAAAAGTTATAGGATTAGATAGAGATATAGAGTGTTCAAAAAAAGCTAAAGGTATCGAAGATAAATTCGAAGATAGATTTTTATTTAAAAATATTAAATTTAGTCAGCTTGATAAATTAAAAATTAAAAATGAAAATATAAAAGGAGTAATTTTTGATTTAGGCTACTCTTATACACAAATAAAAGATCCAAAAAAAGGTTTGTCATTTAATTCATTTGGAGAACTTAATATGAAAATGGGTATTAATAATTTTTCAGCAAAAGAAGCTATTAATTATTTAGATAAAAGTGAACTTGAAAAAATATTTAAGTATTTTGGAGAAGAAAAAGAAAGCAAAAGAATTGCACATAACATTGTCGTGGATAGAAAAACCCGAGAAATAACAACAGAAGAATTAGTGAGAATTATAGAGTCTTCAAAAAGAAAAAAAAACTACAAAATACATAGTGCAACTAAAATTTTCCAAGCATTGAGAATTTTTGTGAACAAAGAAATTAGTGAATTAATTTATGGACTTATAAATGCCGCAAAGGTTCTTAAAAAAGATGGTGTGATTGCTGTGGTTACCTTTCATTCACTTGAAGACAGGATAGTTAAGTATTTTTTTAAAAGTCTTTCTGAAAATAAAAGTATCTCAAGATATATGCCAAAAGGTGAAGATCAAATTAATCTATTTAAATTGATTAATAAAAAACCAATAACACCTTCTGAAAAGGAAATTAATGAAAACCCACCTTCAAGATCAGCAAAATTAAGATATGTAGTAAAAAAAGAGGATTTCTATGACTTTGAAACAGATATTCTAGATAAGTTCAGTAACCTGATTGAAATTGAAAATTTTTCAAAGAAATTATGAAGAAAATACTATTAGCATCTATATTGATATTGATATTGGTTACATCAATAATAAAAAACTCAACAAAAGAAATTGAAGATAAAATTTTCACAATAAATGAGAATATTAGATCGTTAAAACCAGAACGAAGTGATACAATGTTAGAATACAACTATCTAAGTTCGCCAGAAAAATTAATTAAACACCAATCCCAATATTTTGAAAATGATTTAATGAAGATTGATATTACAACGATTAAAGAGTTAGATTCATACGGTAACAATCTAGTAATAACCGATCTTGTGGGCGTAAATTAGGTCAATGGATAAAGAAAATAATGAAAATATAACCCTAGAAGAATATGAAAATGAATTTTCGTATAAAAAAAGCAAGTCAAATCTAAACATAGAATTTAACAGGGTGGCCTTTATCTTTTTTGTTTTTTTTGTAATTTCGATAATCTACTCAATACAACTCTTACATCTCGGTTCATTAAAATCTAATTTCAAAGAGATCAAACCCATAATTAATAATAAGAATTATAGAGCAGATATCATTGATAGAAGTGGGAATTATTTAGTTAAAACCGTAAGTTCTATAGATATTGGAATTAGCCCAATTGAAGTTATAGATCAAAAAAAATTATTAATTAATTTAAAACTAATATTCCCTAATAAAAATTATACAGAAATTAAAAAAAAACTTAATAAGGGAAAATTTTTTAGGTTTGAAAAAAAAATATCAGCAATTAATTATGAAAAAATTATGTTGCTTGGAGATAAGTCAATTAGACCAGAAGAAAAATTAACAAGATTATATCCACAAAAAAATCTTTTTAGCCACATTATTGGTCAAATCGATGATAACAACAATGGAATATCAGGAATCGAAAAATCTTTTGACAAAGAATTAAAACAAATAAAAGAACCACTTAGATTAACACTCGATACAGATATTCAATTTTTGATAAGATCAGAGCTGTCTAAATTTCAAGAAATATTTAAAGCAAAAGGAAGTGCAGCTATTTTAATGAATGTAAATAATGGCGAAATACTTTCAATGATTTCATTGCCAGATTTTGACCTTAATAAGAGAGAAACAATTAAAGATGTAAATTATATTAATAGAGTCACAAAGGGAACTTATGAATTGGGTTCAGTTTTTAAAACTTTTACTATCGCATCTGGGATAAATGAAGGTTTAATAGAGCCTGATACAGAATTTTTAGATTCAAAAAAAACAATTAATTGTGGAAAAAATCATAGCATTGGTGAATACGATGATGAAATGCCATCAGATTTAACAGTAGAGCAAATTTTAATAAAGTCTGGAAATATAGGTTCAGTAAGAATTGCAAGAAAAGTAGGAGTAGAAAAGCATAAATCATTCTTGGAGAGTATTGGTATCCTAGATAAGATAGACTTTGATATTGAGGAAGTGGGAAAACCTCAAACAATAGATTGGTATGAAGGCTGTAAATTAGAAACTATTTCATTTGGCCATGGGATAACCACTACAATTTTGCAGCTAGCTAAAGGTTATTCTATAATTGCAAATGGGGGTTATGATATTCAACCAACATTGATAAAAAAAAATTTAAATAAAAAAAATAAAGGTGAAAAAATTTTAAAAAATAATGTTTCAAAAAAGATGAACTCTATTTTAAGAAAAGTTGTTTCAGAAGGTACTGCAAAACAGGTAAACGTTAGAGGATATCAAGTAGGAGGTAAAACTGGAACAGCAGAACAGGCTAGAAATAAAAAATATTCTAATGTTAAAATAAACACACTTGCATCAATTTTTCCCACAGAAAACCCAAAGTATGTTTTTGTAGTGATGTTAGAATCCCCAAAAACGTCGAAAGAATATATGTACATATATAGGGATGGTAAGGGATCGTTTAAGGGCTCACCATTTAATACTGCAGGGTGGACAACAGTCGAAGCAGCGGGCAAAATTATAGAAAAAATTGGGCCTATTTTAGCCACAAAATATATAGAAAATTAAAAAAACAATGTATATCGGCAACTTTTTTAAGAAAATAAATTTAGAATATAAAAGACACTATTTCTCAGGAATTAGTTTCAATAGCTTAACATGTAGAAGAGATAATATTTTTTTTGCTATCAAAGGGATCGAAATAGATGGAAACAAATATATAGATGATGCAATAAAAAGAGGGGCAAAAACAATTATTTCAAATAAAAAATTTGAGGGAAAAAGTAAAAATATACTTTATATAAAATCAACAAATGTACGAAAGCTACTATCTGAAACTGCTTACAGTATTTATAAAAACAAACCTAAGAATTTAATTGCAGTAACAGGGACTAACGGCAAATCGTCAATTGCAGATTTTTATCTACAAATATTAAAATTAAATAAAAGAAAAGTAGCATCAATAGGAACATTAGGTATCAATATTGAAGGCTATAAAAATAGTGTTTCCAATACTACACCAGACCCAATTGAATTAAGCCACTGTTTAAATAAAATTAAAAAACAAAAAATTGAAAATGTAATATTGGAAGCTTCAAGTCATGGACTTAAGCAATATAGGTTAGATGGTTTAGAATTTAGAACAGGAATTTTTACAAATTTATCACACGATCATTTAGATTATCATAAAAATTTTAAAGACTATTTTAAATCAAAATTATATTTGTTTGAAAAATTGCTTGGGAAAAAATCAAATATAATTACTGATATAGAAATTCTAGAGTATAAAAAAATTAAAAACATAGCCCTGAAAAGAAAATTAAATATTGAAACAATATCAAATAATAAAAGTAGCCTTAGTATAATTTCTCATAATTACACACAAGATATTCAATTAGTTAAAATTAAATATAAAAATAAAATTTATACATTTAAAACAAAATTAATAGGAAAGTTCCAAATAAAAAACATTTTGATGGCTATGCTTGCAGCTAAAAAAAGTGGCTTAAGTTTTAAAAAAATAGTTAATGTAATAGAACAAATAAAACCAGTAAGTGGAAGATTAGAAAAAATTGGAACTATAAAAAACAATTCTAAAATTTTATTAGATTATGCACATACACCAGGTGCTTTAGAGGTAAGCTTACAAAATTTAAAAGAGCAATTTAAGGGAAAAAAAATTTCGATAGTTTTTGGATGTGGTGGAAATAGAGATCAATCAAAGAGGCCAATGATGGGAAAAATTGCTAATTTTTATTGTGATAAAATTTATTTAACAGATGATAATCCCAGAAATGAAAATCCTCAAAAAATAAGATCATCGATTAAAAATAAAATTGATAAATCAAAAATTATTGAACTTCCAAATAGGTATGATGCAATCAAGAAAGCTGTATTTGATTTAAAGGTTGGTGATATTTTAATTGTAGCAGGTAAGGGACATGAAACCACACAGGACTATGGAAAACATAAAAGAGTGTTTTCTGATAAAAATGAGATTTTAAAAAATATAAAGATTAAAAATAAAAGTTTATATAATGATATCAAATTAAATATTTTAAAGGATTTAAGTAGATCAAATAGTATTTTTTTAAACACAAAAATTAATAATGCCTCAATCAATTCAAAAGAAATAAAAAAAAATGATATATTTTTTGCGATTAAAGGAGAAAATAAAGATGGTAATTTATTTGTACAGGAGGCCTTTAAAAAAGGAGCATCAATAGCAGTAGTTAATAAACTCAATAAAGGATCCAAAGAAATTAAAGTAAAAAACACTTTAAAATTCTTAACGGAAGCCTCTTCAGTTGTAAGAGAAAATTTAAATAGCAAAATTATAGCTATCACTGGAAGTTGTGGAAAAACTTCATTAAAGGAGTTGCTAGGAAAAACTCTTAATAATATTTGTAATGCCACTTATTCACCAAAGTCGTTTAATAATAAATATGGGGTTCCACTAAGTTTATTTAATTTAAAAACAATTGATGACTTTGGTATTTTTGAAATTGGTATGGACAAAAAAGGTGAAATTGACCATTTGTCAAAAATTATTAAACCTGACCTTGGAATAATTATGAATATTTCTTATGCTCATGCTAAAAACTTTAAAAATATTAAACAAATTGCTTTAGCTAAGTCTGAAATTATAAAAAATATAAAAGACGGTGGTAGCATAGTTTTAAATGCTGATGATCAATTTTATAATTTACATAAAAAAATAGCAAAAAAAAGAAATTTGAATATTTATTCTTTTAGCCTATTTAAAAAAAGTTCAGAAATTAATTTAGATTTTATTAAAAAAGAAAATTTAAAATATAAGGTTTCTTTAAATATCAATAAATCGAAAAAATACTTTTATATCAATTCAAATTTTGAAAGTGATATAAAAAATTTATTAGCAAGTGTTTTGATTATATCAATTTTTAAAGATATTAGAAAATTAGACAGTAATATTTTTTATAATTATAAAACACCCAATGGCCGTGGTGACATTTCAAAAATAAAGATATTCAAAAAAAGTTTTTACCTCATAGATCAAAGCTATAATTCAAATCCACTTTCATTGAAATCTGCATTAAAAAATTTTGATATGATGAAAGTGAGCAACTCTAAAAAACATTTATTACTTGGAGATATGTGTGAGTTAGGTAGATTCTCAAAAATGCTACATAAAGCTATTAGTAAAAATATAAACAATACATCTATAAATAAAGTTAATGTTGTTGGAAAACACATACAAGAAACTTACAAGAATCTTAATAAAAACAAAAAAGGCATAATTTTAGAAAAAAATTCACAAATAATTGATTTGATTAAGAACAATATAGATAATAATGATTATTTAATGATTAAAGGTTCAAATTCAACTGGGCTTCACAAATTAACAAACAATATTAAGACAGGAAAAATCAATGCTTTATAGCTTAACTTTAGAGTTAATAGATCAATATACATTTTTGAATGTATTTAAATATCTTACTGTTAGAACTGGTTTAGCCATGTTTACGTCTATGGTGATAGTTTTAATGGTTGGAACTCCCTTCATTAAATTTTTTTCTGCACAAAAAATCTTAGACCCAATCAGGGAAGATGGACCCACAGATCACATTGTTAAAAAAATTGGGACTCCCACTATGGGTGGTGTTTTAATACTTTTGGGTTTGTTTTCAGGTATTCTTTTATGGGGAGATTTATCTAATAGCTATATTTGGTTTTTACTTTTTATAGTTACTTCTTTTGGTTTACTAGGCGCCTATGATGATTATCAAAAAATTAAATTTAAGAATTCATCTGGTATTTCTTTTAAATTTAAAATGACTGCACAAATTTCAATAGCAGTAATAGGAATATTGACGTTAAGTCACTTCTCAAAAAATACAGAATTAACAAACTTATATTTTCCTTTTTTTAAAAATCTAATAATTAATCTTGGATGGTTTTTTATACCATTTTCAGTATTTATAATTGTAGGTTCATCCAACGCAGTTAATTTAACAGATGGCCTTGATGGATTAGCAACTGTTCCAGTTATTTTGGTAGCAGGATGTTTCGCTTTTATTAGTTATGTAACAGGAAATATAGTTTTTTCAGAATATTTGCAAATACCCTACATTCAGGGAATGGGAGAAGCCTCTGTATTCTGTGGATCAATTATTGGAGCTTGCCTTGGTTTTTTATGGTTTAATGCGCCACCAGCAAAAATATTCATGGGCGACACGGGATCTTTAGCTCTTGGAGGGTCACTTGGAGCAGTAGGAATAATAACTAAACATGAAATTGTTTTAGCAATCACAGGAGGATTATTTGTATTAGAAGCAGTGTCTGTTATTGTCCAAGTTTTATCGTTCAAGATAACAGGAAAAAGAGTTTTTAAAATGGCTCCTATACATCATCACTTTGAAAAAAAGGGGTGGGCAGAATCTACTGTCGTAATCAGATTCTGGATCATTTCAATAATTTTAGCAATGGTAGGGTTAGCGACATTAAAATTTAGGTAATGTTAAATAATAAAAATATCTTTTCCAATAGGAAGATCTTAATTTATGGACTTGGTAAAAGTGGTATTTCAGCTTTTAAATTTTTAAAAAAAAAAAATGAGCTTTATTTATATGATGATGAAAAAAATGCTTATAAAAATAAAGAGATAAAAAAAAATATAATAAGATATGAAGAAATTAAAAATCAAAAAATTGATTATATAATAATTAGTCCTGGAATTAATATTAATGAGTGTCATCTTAAAAAATTTTTAAAAAATAACTTAAAAAAAATATTTACAGATTTAGATATTTTTTATAGTCAAAATAGACAAAATAAAAAAATTACTATAACAGGCACTAACGGCAAATCAACTACTGCTCAAATATTGTATGAAGTTCTAAAGCAACAAAAATTTGATGTTCGGTTAGTAGGTAATATAGGAAATCCCATTTTATTAGAAAAAAGAATAACAAATAAAACTGTTTTCATTATTGAGGCTTCTTCGTACCAATTAGACTATAGTAAGATATTTAGTTCTAATATTGCTGCAATATTGAATATCTCACCTGATCATTTAGAAAGGCACAAAACACTAAAAAACTATACCAGAGCTAAGTTTAAATTAATAAAAAATCAAACAGAAAAAGATTTTGCAATTTTAAACACAAAAAATCTTTATATTAACAAACAACTTAAAACCCAAAACTATTTACCTAAAATAATTAAGGTAAATAAAGAAATCAAACCTGCAATACTTAAAAAAATAAATAATGATTACTTTAAAACAGAAGGAAATAAAGAAAATTTGTCTTTTATATTTGAAATATCAAAAATATTTAAAATTAAAAAAATAAATTTATATAAAGTGCTAAAAAGTTTTAGAGGTTTGGATTATAGACAGCAAATAGTTTTAAAAACAAAGTATTTGACTATAATTAATGACTCAAAAGCTACTAGCTTTTCTTCATCTGTTAGTATTTTAAGATCTTTATCTAATATCTTTTGGATTGTTGGAGGCTTGGCAAAAAAAGGAGATAAATTTATTTTATCTAAAAAAGATTGTGAAAATTCAAAAGCATATATTTTTGGAAAAAATAAAGAAATGTTTATAAATAAATTAAAAAAAAAAATTAAATATGAATCTTTTTTTAATTTAAGACCTTTAATAAAAAAAATTTTAATAGATATAAAAAAAAATAATAATAAAAAGCATCAAATTATTCTTTTTAGTCCAGCAGCAGCATCTTTTGATAGTTTTAAAAATTTTGAAGAAAGAGGTAAATATTTTAATAATCTTATGAAAGAACTTTACAATGTTAAATGATAATTTAATTTATAAATTATATTATGGGTGGTGGAAAAACATTGATAAGACAATCTTTTTACTTATAGTACTTTTATTTAGTTTGGGACTATTCTTTTCATTAGTTTCAACCTCTTTAATTGCATCAAATAAATTAGATACTAATAATTATTTTTTCTTTTTTAGACATTTGGCATATATTTGCATTGGTGTAATTGTTTTAATTTTTTTTTCCTTCTTAAATAAAAAATATCTTTTTAAATTATCAATTTTTTTATTTTTCATTTCTTTGTTTTTTTTAGTTTTGGTTCCAATAATTGGTATAGAAATAAAAGGCTCAAAAAGATGGATTGAAATATTTTCTTTACCAAGATTCCAACCGATAGAACTTGTTAAACCTTTTACAATAATTTTTCTTGCTACTGTTTTGAGTAGTGAAAAAAATTCTAACATTTACTATAAATATCTTTTGAGCTTTATTGTAATAATCCCAATATCTTTTTTATTAATAATGCAGCCAGATTTTGGTCAAACTCTTCTTATTTTTTTATCCTGGTTAACTTTAGTTTTTATTTCAGGAATTAGTCTTTTTATATTTATTACTTTTTTTGGTGTCTCATTTATATCTTTGCTTTTTATGATATTTTCTATTCCTAAATTTGAATATATAAGAAATAGAATTTTATCCTTTTTTAACCCAGACACTGGCACACACAACTTTCAATCTGAAAAAGCTATAGATTCTATAGTTAGCGGTGGTTTTTTTGGAAAAGGTATTGGTGAAGGAACGTTAAAGAATAGAGTGCCAGAGGCACATACTGACTATATAGTTTCAGTTATATCTGAGGAATTTGGTATTGTTGTAGTCATTTTATTGTTGGTCATATTTTTAATTTTTATCTACAGAGTGTTTAAGAAGATTTATTCAGAAGAAAATGAAAAGATAAAACTAGTGCTAGTGGGATCAATTACTCTTATTTTAGCTCAGACATTAATTCACATTGGTGTTAATATTAGATTATTTCCAACAACAGGCATGACTTTGCCATTTTTAAGTTATGGTGGCTCATCAATTATAGGTGTGTCCATTCTTTCTGGTATAATTCTAAATTTAACAAAGAGAAAAGTTAACTAATATGAAAAATATTTTAATTAGTACTGGAGGCTCTGGTGGGCATGTAGTTCCAGCAACAATTCTGTATGAACACTTAAAAGTAGAATTTAACACTTTTATAACTTCAGATCATAGAGGTATAAAATTTTTAGATAAAGAAAAATACAATATAGAAATTATTAACGTGCCCAAAATATCAAAAAATATTTTTTTATGGCCCTTTAATTTTTTTTTTTTATTTATTGGAATTTGTAAATCTATTCTTCTTTTAAGAACAAAAAAAATTGACACATTAATATCAACAGGGGGATATATGACGCTTCCTTTATGTATGGCATCTAAATTTTTAAATATTAAATTATTTTTATTAGAACCAAATATGGTTTTGGGTAGATCAAATAGATTTTTTATTAAGTCGTGTAAAAAAATTTTTTGCTATTCGGATATGGTTAAAAACATACCAAATAATCAATCGAATAAGGTTTATTTAATCCCCCCACTATTAAGAAAAGAGTTTTATTCTGTTAAAGTAGATAAAAATGTAATTATAAATAATCAGATTAATTTATTGATAATAGGAGGTAGTCAGAATGCCAAAATATTTGACACATTAATTGAAGATTCATTGGTGGATTTATCAAAAAAATATAAATTAAAAATTTTTCATCAAACTAACTTTAACAATATCAAGAATCTTCAAAATTTTTATGCAAAAAATAACATAAAAAACGAATTATTTGATTTCAATCAGAATATTTTAAATTTTATGAGTAAATCAAATATATGTATTACAAGAGCTGGTGCATCGACTCTAGCTGAATTAATTTTTTTGAAAGTACCCCATGTAGCCATACCCCTTCCTACAGCAAAAGATAATCATCAATTTGAAAATGCTTTTTTCTATCAACAGCTTGGTTGTAGTTGGATTTTAAACCAGAATGAAATTAACAGCGGTGAGGTAACCAAAAAATTGATAAATATCATTGAAAATAAAGAAGAATATTTAGAAAAAAAATTAAATATGAAAAATTTTAACTATCAAAATACATGGAATAATATAAATAAAAAAATTATAAATATTATTAATGAATATTGAATTAGCAAAAACAGAAGTTATACACTTTGTGGGTATTGGTGGTATTGGAATGAGCGGTCTCTCTTTGATCATGAAAGGAATGGGGTTTAATATTCAAGGTAGTGATATTTCTAATAATAAAAATATTGATAGATTAAAAAAAAATAAAATAAAAATTTCGATTAAACATGAAAAAAAAAATATAAAAAAAGCTACTATATTAGTTATTTCCTCTGCTATAAAAAAAAAAAATCCAGAGCTTATCGAAGCTAAAAGGAAGCAACTTCCAATTTACAAAAGAGGTGAAATGTTGGCACATATAGTTTCTTTAACTAAAAATATTGTGGTGACTGGGTCACATGGAAAAACTACAACAACATCTTTATTGGCTTCAATATTTTCTAAAACAAAATTAGATCCAACAATAATCAATGGAGGAGTACTTAATTCATTGCAAAATTCTGCAAAGCTTGGCAAAAGTGATTGGTGTATATTAGAGGCAGATGAGTCAGACGGTAGTTTTATACATGTACCATCCACATATTCAATAGTTACAAACATTGATAGAGAACATATGGATTTTTACAAATCCATGAAAGACCTAAAAAACTTATTTGTAAATTTTATCAATAAAGTTCCTTCATTTGGAAAATCATTTATTTGTATTGATGATAAAAATAATGCTGAAATATTAAAAAAACTTACAAAAAAAAATTATTATACATACGGTACTAATCTAAAATCTCAATTTTATATTAAAAATATAAAACAAAAAAAAGAATATTCAGAGTATGATTTATCAATAACACTTCCTGGAAAAAAAAATATATTAATAAATAGAATTAAAATTCCTCTTTTAGGAATTCATAATATTAGAAACTCAACAGCTGCTGTTGCTGTAGCCTCTACAATTGGAATATCTAGCAAGATAATCAAAAAAGGTTTAATGGAATTCAGAGGTGTTCAAAGAAGATTTAACAAAATATTCACTTATCGAGAAACTACTTTTTACGATGACTATGCTCACCATCCAACAGAAATAAAAGAAGTTTTAAATGGGGTAAGGGCTGCCTATAAAAAAAATGAAATAATTTGTGTCTTTCAACCTCATAGAATATCAAGACTTAAAGATCTTAAAAAAGAATTTAGTTTATCATTTAAAAAAGCTGATACTGTAATTTTATGCCCAATATATGCAGCAGGTGAAAAAATAAAATTAGGATTTAATTATAGTAGTTTTGCTAAAGATATTATCAAAAACTCAAAAGTAAGATTATTTCTAGTCGATGATCAATACCAATTAGCAAAATTCATAAAAAGTAATATTTATGGAAAAAAAATAGTTATTGGAATGGGGGCAGGTACCATTTCATCTTGGATGAAGGAGTTACCAAAATTAATATAATGTCTATAGATGAAATTAAAAAATTTTCAAATGAAATTAACAGTAAATTTTATTTTGATTATGATCTTAAGAAAAGTAATTGGTTTAATATTGGTGGAAAAACTAAAGTCTATTTTAAACCAGAGTCTCTCTCAGATTTAATCTTATTTTTAAAAAAATTTTCCAAAATAAAAAAAATTTATATTCTGGGCGCTGGCTCAAATACCCTAGTAAATGATGATATTTTTGATGGAGTGGTAATTAAATTAGGAAAAAATTTTTCTAATGTTTCATTGCTACCGAACGATATTGTTGTAGCTGGTAGTGCATGTACAGATAAAAAATTATCTGAATTTGCATTAGATAATGGAATAGGTGGACTAGAATTTTTATCGTGTATACCGGGAACCATAGGTGGAGGATTAAAAATGAATGCAGGTTGTTTTAATAAAGAATTTAAGGACATATTAATTTCAATTCAGGCAGTAAATAGGTTTGGGAGTGTTATAACGATACCAGCAAATAAAGTTTTATTTGAATATAGAGATAATGACCTGTCTAATGATCTAATATTTCTAAGCGCATCCTTCAAGGGAAAAAAAATTGAAAAAAAAAAAATTGCAAGAGAAATAAATGAGTTAAAAAATAAAAAAGATAGCACACAACCTACCCAAATTAAAACAAGTGGAAGTACATTTAAAAACCCGATTGATCAGACTAATAAAAAAGTATGGGAACTCATTAAGGAATCAGTTCCACTGGATACAGCGTTTGGTGATGCGTGTATTTCAAGTAAACATTGTAATTTCTTTGTAAACAAAAATAATGCAAGCTTTAAAGATATGATTAGCTTGATAGAATTTGTCAAAAACAAAGTTGAAAAAAAAACAGGAATAAAATTAGAAAAAGAAATTAAGATTTTAGAGTAAATATGAAAAAAAAAATTTTAATCTTATGTGGTGGAATTTCAAAAGAGAGATTAATAAGTTTAGATACAGGAAAAGAAGTTGCTAAAGAACTAATAAAAAATAAATACCAGGTAAAAATCTCTGAACCAGATAGCAATTTATTAAAAAATATAAAGCTTTATAAACCAGATGTGATATTTAATGCTTTACATGGTCAATTTGGTGAAGACGGATATATTCAAACAATCCTTGAGTCTCAAAAAATTCCATACACACACTCTGGCGTAATAGCATCTTCTATTGCGATGGATAAAGAAATATCAAAAAAAATTTTTTTACAAAATAAAATCTTAACACCAAAGTATATTAAATTTACATTTAAGGAGACTGAAAAAAACCTTATAAAAAAGATAAAAAAAAAATTAAAATTTCCAGTGGTTATCAAGCCAATCAATGAGGGTTCAAGTGTGCATGTTTATATATGTGATAAAAAAAATATTTTAAAAAACCTAAAAAAAATAAATATTTACAAAGAAATTTTAATTGAAGAATTTATTCCCGGAAGAGAGATCCAGGTAGCAATAATGGGTAGTAAAGAACTTGGAACGATTGAATTAAGACCAAAAAGAAAATTTTATGATTATGAGGCTAAATATAACCCAAAAGCAAAAACGAAACATATAATTCCAGTTAACCTTAAAAAAGAAAATCTAGATAAAATTATAAGTATAGCCTCTAAAGCTCATAGAGTTGTTGGGTGTAGAGGAGTTACGAGATCAGATTTCAAATTTTATAAAGGAAAGTTTTATCTATTGGAAATAAATACTCAACCAGGAATGACTAAACTATCTTTAGTACCCGAGATAGCTGCTTTTGCAGGTTTAAGTTTTATAAAATTAATTGAATGGATTCTAAAAGATGCATCAATTAATAGATAAAAAAAATAGAATAATAATATATTTAATATTTTTGCTCATATTAAGTACAGTTAGTAGTAAAAATATAGAAAATAAAAGAAGTTACTCTATTAATATTAATAAAATTAATGTGTCAGGATTATCAAGTGATAATAATTTTAAACTCACAGGTAAACTTAAAAATTTTCTTAATAAAAATATACTTACTATTGGAAGAAAGGATCTCATTGAAGCTATCTCAAAATACAATAATATAGAGGAGTATAATATCAAGAAAATCTATCCATCCGTATTAAACATTAAAATCAAACCAGCCAAATATATTGCAAAAATTTCTGGTAAAAAAAATTTAATAGTAGGTTCTAATGGCAAACTTATAAAAACCAATACAATTAATGAAACTCTACCAAAATTTTATGGAAAATTTAACTCCAAAGAATTTTTAAAATTTAAAAGAAGTATTGAAAGTTCTAAATTTAATTTCCAAGATTTAAAAATAATATATTATTATTCTTCTAAACGATGGGATGTCTTAACAAAAAATGATATATTGATCAAATTACCTGAAAAAAATTTATTAGATTCACTTAATTTTGCAAATAGAATAATAGTAGATGATCAATTTAAAAAATATAATCTTATTGATCTAAGAGTCGATAATCATCTAATTGTTCAATAATGAATACTAATGATGTTGAGGTATATTTTGATTGTGGAACCTCTAAAATAAGGGCATGTGCATTCAATAAAAAAAATACAAGTGAATGTTTTTATCATGAAAGTGCTTTTTTACCCGATCATTCAAATATAAAATTTGAAATGCAAAAAATTATTTCTGGTTTAGAAGGAAATAATAGTAAATATTTGAATAATATCAATTTAATGATTGATAGTCCAAAAATGTTATCGATTGGTCTTTCTGTATCTAAAAGAATAGATGGAATAAAGTTACAAAAACAAGATATTCAATTTTTAATACAAGATGCAAAACAACAAATTTTAAGAAATTATTTTAAGCAAAACATCGTTCACATTGTTATTAGAAATTATAAAATTGACAGTAACGATTATGAATTTTTACCCACTAATGTAGAATGTGATTTAATTTCATTAGATATTATTTTTATATGTCTGCCAAAAATAACGATTGAATATTATAAAAAAATATTTTTTGAATTAGATGTATCAGTTGATCAAATTTTTTGTACTAGTTATGCAAAATCTATAAGCTATAAAGAAAATTTTTCTTCAATAAAACATTTATCATTTATTGATATTGGATTAAGCAAAACATCAATTAATCTTTTTTATAATGATAAAATTATTTTTTCAGACATTATACCTATTGGTGGAAACCATATTACAAAAGATATTTCTAAAGTTTTACAAGTAGATTTACAAGAGGCTGAAAATTTAAAATTACTTTTCGCTAATAATCAAAAAAGTTTAAATGAAAGAAAAAATTCATTTAATTTAATACAAGAAATAATATCAGCTAGAATTGAAGAAATATTAGATCTATGCATTAAATCAACTAAGTTGAATTTTGATTCAATGAAACCAAAAATATACAAGATGGTAATAGCAGGAGAGGGTTCAAAAATATTTAATAATAAATTTAGAAAAAAATTTAATTCTTTAAATAATATTATTTTTCATGCCGAAAATAATAAAGAAACTTGCCATTCTGGCTTTAAGATTATTAGAGGTTTAAACAAACAAGAGGTTGTAATAATTCCCAAAAAAACAATAAAAGTAGGATTTTTTGAAAGGCTTTTTCACCTTTTTAAGTAAAATAGTATTTTACTGTAACATTTCTTGTTTTTTCAGAGTGAGTATAAATAAATATATCTATCGATGTGAGTAAACTAAAACAAAAAACAATCTTAAATTCAATCAAGTTTAGTGGAGTAGGGCTTCATAGTGGAAAAGATGTTTCTTTGACAATTAACCCAGCTGAACCAAATGCAGGAATTATATTTAAAAGAACCGACCTCAAAAATAATAATTTAGTTATACCGAGTGTCTTTAATGTAGTTAGCGCTATTTTGTGCACTACAATTTCTAATGATAGTGGTGTTAAAGTTTCTACCATAGAGCATTTGATGGGTGCGTTGTTTGGTATGGGTATAGATAATGCATTAATAGAAATTAATAATGAGGAAGTTCCAATTTTAGATGGATCGGGAATAATATTTGTTAACAAAATTAAAGAAGCTGGAATCAAAACAAGTGAAGTACCAATTAAAATTATTAAGATAGAAAAAAAGGTTTCTTATGAAGAGGGATCAAAATCAATTTCATTTGAGCCAAGCAATATTAGTTTAGATATAGATTTTGAAATAAAGTATGAAAATGAAATAATTGGCACACAAAGAAATTTAATTAAAGTTTATGAGGATGATCTAAACGATATTTATAATTCAAGAACATTTTGTTTATTTGAAGATGTGAAAAAATTAAGAAGTATGAATCTAGGAAAGGGTGGATCTTTGGATAATGCTGTAGTAGTTAAAAATGATAAAATTCTGAATAAAGATGGACTCAGAAATAAAAAAGAATTTGTAAATCACAAAATACTAGACTGTATTGGAGACTTATATTTAGCAGGATATAAAATTATCGGTAAGCTAACTTGTTCGCAGGGTGGTCATAGAATAACTAATCAATTATTACGAAATGTTTTTGAAGACAATAATAATTTTTCAATCATAGAAATTAATGAAAAAAATGTTCCACATTCATTAATTAATAAAAATATTCTAAAATCAATAGCATAAAGGTTTAGAGTTTTTTCAATAATCTGTTAATAAATAGTGATGAAAATTCTTTTTAAAATTTTATTAATTTTTATAATCATTTTTCAAATATCTTGTTCAAAAAAAAAAATTGAAAATTCAGTAATAAAAGAAACTGATATAGAATTACAAATGATTGAACTCTATGAAGAAGGATATGATGAATTAGAGAGTGGAGATGTGTTCTATGCCACTAAAAAATTTAATGAAGCAGAATTGATTTTTCCACAATCTAAATGGGCACCAAGAGCAGCTTTAATGGCAGCTTACGGAT